>ERZ779981.357-NODE-357-length-23882-cov-4.81605_pt1 | contig 23882 bp, 9 predicted proteins | sample MGYA00511182_ERZ779981 | MGnify/ENA primary metagenome ERZ779981 (study PRJEB29588, sample SAMEA2149539) | human gut metagenome | biome: human gut; feature: human-associated habitat; material: faeces | place: Denmark | collected 2008/2010 ... | reverse complement strand
TTTTATCAATGACGGGCAACTTACTATCTTTTGATCTTATATCGAACTCACGTTAATTTATTGCCAGCAAAATCCTTCGACCAAGAAGCAACCATCGCATCGGCCTCTGCGGATTTGCCTACTTTCCGTAAAGCCAAAGCTGTCAGCAGACAGGCGGATTCGAAATGCTTCGAAGAAGTTTTTACAGCCGCTACCCGGTTCAAGCAAGCCTGGGCTTTCTCTTCCATACCTTGCCCTTCATATACTTTTGCTTCCAGATAATCCTCCAGACGACTGTCTATCTGGTCGTCGTATGGCTTTCCGACCCCCAAGTTTTCCGGCCACTCCTTTGACGCTTCAATCAACTTCAATGCCGGACCATATTTCCGTTTCCCAATCAAACTCATTGCCTGATATAAGTTGGCGGCCCGATATACGGCACGACCGGCATAGGCACCTTCATTGGGCAACACTTCCATCTTCTTCAACAAGGAAACACAAGTTGCATACTGTCCGGCTTCACACAAGCCGTTGGCATATTTCAAGCCAATATAATAGTTCTCCGGATACAGTTTGTAATATTTCTTCCCAACCTCTACCACTTTCTGCCAATCGCTCACAGACGTATAATAGTTCAATAAGGCCAGACCTGCCCGCCAAGAAGTGGCAATTCTCTCAGCTTTCAGCAAATCGTCCAACCGAGCCTGACCGGATTTCAACTGAGCACGCGACAAATACAGCTCAGCATAATCGGACGGCGTACAACGATTCAAGGCCTCGAGAGCTTTATCCTTTTGCTGGTTTACCCAATATATCAGACCTTTATAATACTCAATCTTCCAGTTGGGTGACTGAGTCTGCGCCCAATCCAGATACTTCATCGTTTCAGGACGGAAAGGAAATACAAAATCGGGCGACTGCGCATTTGCCTGCGCCAATGCCGCCCTCGATTCCGCTTCTTTTCCCTGCTGGTTCCACAAATACGCCGATTGATACAAGGCTATCGGATAATTTCCGGCGCAAGCCAGCAATGCCAAAGCCTCATCCGGACAACCCACCCGTTCATACCAGCCAGCCAATTCAAGATACGTTTCAAACGGAAGTTCATTCCGAATCAGCGCAGTAAAATCTTTCAACTGACCAACGGTATGCTTGCCTGCCAGCCAAGCCTCTTCAAAACGGGCGGCATGATATAAAGGCAAGCGATCCAGTACATAACGAATCTGGTTCTCAGCCTGCTCCGTCTTGCCCGTCTGACGATACACAAGCATCAACAACTGACGTGCATCCAAGTTCATTTCATTATATTCCAGACTCTTCTTGGCATAATGTGCAGCCTTTGCCCAGTTCTTCTCACAGGCATACATTTCACCTAATTGCTCATAAGCCGCCGTACGCACTGATGCAGCAAACGAAGCAATAGAAAAAGCCGCCTTGGCTTCGGCCGTCTTGCCCATTATCCGATTCACCAGTCCATATAAATAATTGGCTTCTCCATCATATGTATTCAAACTCAAAGCTGTATTCAACAAAGGCAATGCCTCTGCATAGCGACCTTCCCGATAATACAAAGAAGAAAGACGCACCAATGCGGGTGCGAAATAAGGTTCTTTGGCAATTGCCTGCTTCAAATATTTTTCAGCCTTATCCCAGACTTTCTGATTCATCCACTGTTCACCTTGCGTATAAAGGCCATAAGTAGAATTCCAATCAAAATCTTTCGGCAAGGTCATCGGACGTTCCAATTCATAATCTTTGGCATTCTCTGAATAAACCAGCAGATTATCTCCAATGACGACTTTCAGATGTCCTTCCGGAATAAGATTAGTGACAGACAAGGTGACCGGTTCCAGCACCTTTGTATGCAGCGGAAGCGTTTCCACCAGTTTCTCATCCTGATAGATTTTCACCTCAGTCGACAAAACCTCCAGCGGAGAGAAAGCCAACTTCACACCACCTGCTTCATGCGTCACATGCAACGCCCCGATGCGGCTCGCCTTTGAAATACCCTGAATGCCTTTCACGGGATACCAATATTCTGTCCATTCATCCGTCATCTGCGGAGCAAAGGCATAATGTTTATACGGTGTATACGCACTGTTGGAAGCCGGCTGATTGAACACCCTTCCTGACTGCAATTCAATATACTGCCCGTCCGTATCGGTCAGCAAGTCTTTCCAAATGCCTCCATCACTTGCCTGCCCCCACAAGAATATCTTCATGCCCAACTTCTCGTCGAAATCAGCATGATGAATCGAACCATAATCTTCACCGTGCCAGTAAATGCCATAATAATCATTATAATATCCCAACACATGATAAGACTTAGCGCCTCCGAAGTTGTTCTTCTCATACCTGCCGATATTACGCCCCTCTTCATCTATCGGGAACGTAAAAAGTTCTCCATCATGCCCGATATAATGGTTGCCCGGATAACAGAACTCTGCGTCCTTACCCACCGGATAACCCGCATTCATCCAATGATAATACGGCTGGTCGATTGAAGACTGATTATACCAGGTGGTATGTGTCGTGAAATAAGCCTTATCTTTCGGCAGATTCACTTCCACCATCCAGGCTGTACGAGTAATCCATTCATAAGAAAAGACAAAGCAACTTACACTGCCATCTTCTTTTTTCTTCACCAGATAATCAATCGGGGTACTGGTAGTCGGGGTATGACCAATGATACCAAAATTAAATTCGATTCCCCCTGAAGTCCAAGGGCCTCTCATCGCAATATCACGGAACTTAGCCACATTGTTGTGATAGACAAACGCCTTACCGGTGGTTTTATCAATGGCACCCCATACTTTTCCGCCCACCTCCGGGAATAGAGTTACCCGGATATAATCATTTTCCAGTTCAACCGCTTTCCATTCTTTATTTACTCCTTTCGCCGAAAAACCATCAAAGCGGAAATAAGGATAATACAAATTTGAAGGATATGCCACCGGACTCGGATCGGAGAACGGATAGCTTTTCATGGTTTTCGACTGCTCTTTCACCACTGCCTGCTGAGCAAAAACAGATGCCCATGCCCCAAAGGCACATACCGTCAAAACCAGCACTTTTTTCTTCATAAGCTTGCCTTTATTAGATGTTCTGAATCATTCACTTTGCAACCGGCCCTTTCCTGTCGGCTTCCTGCATGCCAAACTGAAAGAGGCCTTATATACGCAAAGAGACACCTGAATGCTTCTTTATTCAGATGTCTCTTTGAACTACACATTATTCCACTACAATCAACCAACCTTTTCCTTTCGGAACAGTAATGGTTTCACCCGGTTTCCAGGTCTTTTCAGGCTGGAAGTTTTCGATGGCCGGTGCATGCAAGGTAGCCTTTGCCGGATCGAGGCCTAATTTAGCCCAGTCAATCTTCAAGGTCACTTCCGCATCCTGATCCTCCCAAGTAGCCAAGGAAATCAACGTCTTCTTTCCCATCTTACGATAGATGGTGGCCAGAGTACGGTCTTTTCCGGTCTTCACCGGGTTATCGGAAACCCAATAACCAATCATCTCGCTGCCCTTCATACCGAATTCATCCCAGAATTTCCACAGCGGACGGTTATCTACCCCATAGCCTGGATTACGGCCTGTCATGCCATAGATCATACCACGCCATTTGTTTCCGCCTTCCCAAAGCATTTCACCCATCAGGCCATACGGGATGCCGGAAACTTCCACAATCCAGAACTCCGGCGGCATATTATAGTCGAAATATTCACCGAACCACAAGCGATCCAAATATGGGAAATGCTCCAGATACAAATTGGCACTATTGGCAAAACCGTCTCTCTCATTGAACTGATTGGCTGAATGCAAGTCAATCAGCGCGCCCGGATTGGTCCGGTTCAAAATCTTACGGACACGTTTCATGGACATCCGGTCGAATGCCAGGTCATCGATATACAAACCGTCGATACCCACATTCTTCACCAGCCAGTCCAAACCTTCCATATAATAATTATGCCAACGGGAAACTCCACTGTTGACAATGGCGGCATCTTTCAGCTCCGGCACAAACCATGCACCGATATAATTCTGGTCAAGATGTTCCTGCAACCAGGAGAAGCCACCGCCCGGACCTTCTGAAAAGATTTCATTACCTAAGCTGCGCAAAGCAAACATTTCCACACAGCTGTTTGACAACTCACGTACTGTATTATAAATCTTCACCTTCATATCCAGTGCATGAGCACCGTCGATATATGCCTTCATTTCCTTCGGACGCAAGAACGGATAGTTGATAAACGGATTGATACCCGTTGCATGGTGAATATTGACTACCGTAGCCCCAAAGTCGTGTGTCTTATCAATGAAATCATATCCGTGATAATACCGGTCATGCCACTGTTTGTCGGTATTGATGGTACGGAACGGAGTGACCAGTACATTGAAGTAATAATACAGACGATCGCCTTTCTTTACGGTACGCTTTCCCGAATATGCATTTACCAGCATATTATTACCTGTGGAACTCAGCTGAATACCACCATTGCCGTTGTTGCACCATGAAACCGGCATGTGCAGCGGCTTTTCATGGTAGAAGTTCGTATTCAGCGGACGTTCATATTTATTATCATAGAAACGGAGCTGGATACCCGCATTCACATCGCCGGTCCAGACTGCATCCTGATTCTTTTCTACACTCCATTTCCAGCTCAGGTTCTTCGGGCAGAAACCACCTTTCTCACCCAAACCCATCATATAGTGGGCAATGCCCGGAGCCAGCTCTGTCTGCAAAGCAATGTCGTTGATTTCACCGTCCTCACGGGCAATCAGGACAATCTTGTATTCCATGTTTCCATCGGCTTCAATCTGTGCATCGAGGTTCATCAGGAAACGGCTGTTCTGGTTAGTCGCATGCCAACCGATTGTAGCCGGTTTCTGCTTGGTCACGGCAAAATCCAGGTTCTCCCAAGCACCTCCATCGGCGGCCAAAGCCATTGGTTTGGCTAAGATGTTACGACCTTTTGTCCCGATTTCTGTCATCGTTTCCTTGAAGAACGAGGTAATCTGCTCCGGCAGACCTGTCTTGGCCAAGGTAACCGAACGGCCCAACAGGGAAATTTTCTGTCCTTGCAGCTCTAAAGGAATATACGGAGCCACTACCTCATCATCAAAACCTATCTGCGAGTTCAGCCAGCGCAGACGAGAATGCCGCCACGGTTCATTATCGCCATGATTGGCAATCACATTCTCGGTCACATTCAAAGTCAGATGAACCGTCTTGGATTCTACCCCATCTGCGGACACCGTCACTGTACCTTCATACGTACCGGCAGCCAGCTGTTCGGGCACCATCGCACCAATCCACAAAGCCTGTACTTTGCCTTTCGGCACCGAACAATCTTTCTTAAAGACCGTTCCCGTCACGTCAATACCGCCCGTATTGAAACAAGTAAACGCAGAGGCCGGAATAGACGCGCCTGTCTGTTTATTCACCAGGCCCGAATAATCCACCTTCAAATGATTGACAGCACCACGAGCTGCCCATACACCTAACTGGAAAGTATAGTATTCACCTTTGTCGGCTGTTCCGGTAAAAGTATCATGCCGATTATCTTCAATCCATTTATAAGGAATATCCGTGGTCATACGAATCGGGAAGCGCCGGTCTTCCGTAAACAGAATATATTTTTCCGACGGACGTGCTTTCAGCAAGGCCTCTTTCTCGGCCTGGGTAGCAATCACCTCCATTGGATAGAACGAGTTAAAGTCATTGATGGCCTGATACTGTTCCACCGTAGCAGCCGGCAGTTTGGGTGCCTTCTTTCCCGTCAGCTTATTCGCCTTGAGCCACTCTGCCGAAGCAGTCTCTTCGAAAGGCGGATACTTCACGGTCGGATAATAACGACTACCACTCATTACATTCTTCAGGTAATAAATATAATATTCACCCGGCACTGTCTGAGGCTGGAAAGCCACCTCACCTTTTTCCCGGTTCACCGTAAACCGGGCCACATTCATGACCCGCTTGCCTGTTTTCGCATCTACAACAATCAAATTCTTTGCTTCGGGGTCCAAGTCGCGCCGACGCCAAGTCATCGTCGCCAAGACGGCGTCTCCCGGACGATCTACCGAAACCACCACGCGATGATTACCTAACGAATCGGCATTCCAAGAGCCCGTTCCATACAAGGAAGGAAGCGGCTTCTCCTGTGCAGCCAGAGAAGTAATAGCCAGCATACCGGCTAAAGAAATCCAAATTTTTTTCATGATTTTACCCTTAAAAGGCCTTGCTTACCAAGGCTTATATTGATTAATTCTTTCTATTAACTCTGCTTGTTTTCTCCGTTTCTCCAAGTCTGCCGAATCCATCTTCTGCCGGAAAGCTTGTTTCAACTGTGCATTCAGTGCATTGAAACGGGCTATTTCTTCTTCTGAAAAATGAGGAATCAACTGATTGGCAGGTGTAACCAGCTCATATCCTAACTTTACCAATGTATCACCAGCCACAGACTCAAAGATACAAATATCTTCCGGAGAAAGTTCTTTCAGAAACTTTTTTGTATTATTCTTAAGAATCGGTTTCGTCACATTCGACCACATTTTCCCAGCCACTGCTGTATTCATGGATTCCCGACTCTCATAATAATCCATCATTTTATCGGTATACTCTACCTTCAGGAAAGCACACAACCGACGCATTTCCGACTCCGGATGGGCAATTAGGGTTTCGTAGTTCAACATATAAAAGCGAGAAGAATCACATTTTTCCTTCCAGTGCAAGGCTTCTTCCTGGTCTTTCTTCCAAGCCTGGGCCAAAGAATAAATATGTTTCTCACCCACAATCGCTTTCTGAAACGACAAAGCCACATCACGACCGTCACGATACAAATAAATATAGTAGGGACGGATACCCGTAGATTCAATACCGTCGGCATAAAATACATTCTTCATGCTCTTACACAGCCAATAGGAGGAGCCATGCTGTCGGGCGGCTGTTTCGTAAATCACCCGAAACAATTCATAAATCGTGAATTGACGACACTGCGACAAGACTTCTTCCACCTCCAGCCGCACACCCTCCCACGGAACCGGGTTGCATCTTACCAATTCACAGACATCGGCTGCCAGCCGGTGAAAATGATCCGGCTTGTTCAAATCTCCATACTTGGGCAGCAACGGAATAAAACGTTGAAGAATATGAGGAGGGTGCGGCGCCGAGATCTGCTCACTCGTGTCTAACATCACACGCAACAAATTGGACCCCGACCGCTGTGTACCAATCATCTGTATCCCTTGAATTTTCTTTTCACTCATAACATAAACAGGATTAAACCTACCAGTCCAGACCCCAGAATCAGGACAATCGGACTAAGGTTGCATTTATATGATATAAAAAATACGACTACAAATAGCAGAATGGTTCTGATATCCAACGCCATCGTCTGACCGATTGTCACCGCGGAAGAAAATATCATACCAATCACCGCCGAACGAACACCCTGCAAGACAGCCTTCACCACCCTCGAGTCACGAATCATGTCCACAAAGCGAGACAACAGGACAGTCAGCACGGCCGGGGGTGTAAACATGGCCACTGTTGCTACCGTAGCCCCCCAGAAACCCGCCACCTGATAACCGATAAATGCAGCTGTAATGAAAATAGGGCCGGGGGTAACCTGGCCGATGGCAATGCCGTCGGCAAACTCCGGCGAAGTAAGCCAGCCTAAATTATCGACAAACAATTCATGCAAGGCCGGGATAACAACATATCCACCTCCAAAAAGCGTCAGACTGATGCCCGAAAACGTAGATGCCAACTGCAAAAGAATGGACGAATCTATCCGCTGGCCACCCAACAGAAGCAAAGCCAACAGCAACAAAGCAACCAGTCCATACATGACCCACTGTTTTCCTGAAACCATCCGAGAAGCAGTAACCGTCTGTTCTTCTACCGCTTGTTCTTTCCGGTAGAAACAGAAATAGCCCACAATACCCCCGATCACCATCACCGCAATGGTAACCGCAATGCCCCCTATCCAAATCAACAGAATCATGGAAAGGAGGTTGATGGCCCAATGTATCTTCGACTTCATATTCTTCCGGGCCATTCCGATAGCTACCGTCAAGATCAGCGCGGTTACAGCCGGAGTAATTCCTAAAAAGAAATTTTTCACGGCCGGAACGCTGCCATACGTGACATAGAACCACGAAAGTAAAATTACCAACACAAAAGAAGGGAGGATAATGCCGATGAAAGCCATGAGGGCTCCGCTGTACCCCCGCAGTTTATAGCCGACGTACGCAATGACATTGACAGCCACCGGACCCGGCAGGACGGAAGTCAGTGAAATGCCATCCAGCAAATCTTCTTCCTTCAGTTTCTTGTCAATATCAACCAACTGTTTCTGTACAATGGCCACCAACGACATATAACCACCGAAAGCAGTCGCTCCCAGTTTCAGGAAAACCCAGAAAATATAAAATAAAGAAACTTTCTCCGCAGTACGAACCTCGGCATGCTTTGTGACTTCAGACATCATTTTCCACCGTTATTTGATTTCTGTAAAATACTTTTTAAACAAATCAGCCGGCACATATAAGGCACGATACGGAGCAAACGACAATACGATTTTCCACAATACCTTACCTTTCTGATCAGTAATCAAGACGGAACCGGTCTTTGAACTGCACTGCAAGATATTGCCGTTCGGCATCAGATAGGCACTTCCCATACGCGAAGTATATTTGTCTTTGGGCAACATGGCGCGAAGGGTTGTTTCGGCTGTCCGCTTCTTCTCATCCAGTTTAAATGCCAAAGCGCCCGACTGCATGTTATACAGACCGTTATTGAACAACATCAAATCACCGTTCGGATTTATATAAGGCGTATGCTGAAATGAGAAATATGCGGTGGTATCCATCTTGAAATCACCTCCGCGCCCCAACTTCCAAAGGAGTTTTCCGGTATTTCTTTCAATCTTCCAAATCTGGTCTTCAATCGGCACAGAGACCAGATAATTGCTGTCTTTATCAAAACAGAAGCCGTTCATGTGAAAACGGTCGTACATGTATCTCGAGATATACGGGTCTTTGTTGATATCCCACACATCCCAAGCAGACCAGGTTTTCAATACGTTCCCCAATGTATCCAACATCATAATGCCGTCGCCCCCCAGCGTGTCCCGTTGCATTTTCCCTCCGATGTTCACATCTGCCACCTTCTTGGGCCGGTACATGGTATATAAATGACAGGCCTCATCCATCCAAATATCATGATGAATCACCTGGTATTCTTTTTCTTTCTCAATCTTGTTCAAATCCAGACGCCACAGGGTTTCGCCTGTCAGTGAAATCTCTGCCAGTCCTGTTCCTCCGGCAAACCCGATAGAGCCTCTGCGCATCGGTTTCTTATGTTCTTCGTTACGGACCTCTTCCGGAGTCATCGGTTCGTCATCGATAAAATCTTTTACAAACGGACGCAGCATCGCCAATATGGTTCCACGCGGAGTGATGGAGGCCGCACGGACACCAATGTCATCGACTTGCCAGTACCAGCGTATGTCGCCTTTATTATCCAATAAGGCCATATAGCCCGGCAAACGCCCAAAACAAACCAAAATAAAACCATCATCACCCAACGCATCCGGATCATGCGGTCTTTCTTCTTTCATCCAATGGCTTACCAACCAGGGGGATTGTTCCCTTGTCTTGAAACTCAAGACCTTTGATTTTTGACGAAAAAGATTGTCTATGACGATTTGATATTCATATTCCGTACCGGCCTTCAGCAACAGCAAATCAAACTTATGATCCAATTTGGCGGAAGAAACGCAAGTCTTGAACTTTCGGCCTGTGGCCTTCTCCCAATATTCGATATAAACGGGTGCCTCTTTCTTTAATTTCACTGACACCTGATTATACATTGCCGTATTATGCGGAGAAGTTAATGTCAGCTCCAACAATTCATTCTTTTCATTCCAATAAAGGAATCCGGCTATAACCACTACTAAAATCCCGATGATAACAATCAAACGCTTCATATCAATCTTTCTGAATAAGAAAAATTATTTGTGCCTCCTGCACCAGAGGCACAAATAATTTTATGTTTCAACTAATTACTGCGGCAAACGAGATGGATTCTCTGCTTCCATATAAGTATTCAGCTGGGCATCGTCCAACGGATAGGGGAAGTAACGAAGTTTCTCGGTTACTTTAGTCGGACTGATCAAATCCAGTTCCTTCAAATGTTCGTTGACCACTTCTTCATACTTACCGAAACGAACCAAGTCGGCTTTACGTTGGAATTCAAATACCAATTCATAACCACGTTCATCCAGAATAGCTTGGTTCATTGCTTCCTTGGTACCCGGTACCGGGAAATCTGGATCTGAACCATATTCCGGAGCACCGGCACGACGGCGGATTTCATTCAGATAAGGCAGAGCAGCAGCCGGACCGTCCAGATTGTTCTCGATTTCTGCCTTACACAGAATCACATCCGACAAACGGAAGATAGAAATCGTACGCCCGTCATAGTAGGCATCTGAAACCATATCATACGAATATTTCTTCGTGGCTACATTGACAAGCAACTTCGTCGTATCGTTAGGCGGAACCGTCTGTCCCTTTTCCGGCATCATGTAATAGAAACCATAATCTGACTGATCATCCCGATTGGCATCACCCGTATAGTTATAGTAGAAGAACTCCTTACGCGGGTCTTTATCACTATACTTACGCCAGAACGGAAGTGACACGCCGTAATACTGCCAACGGTTGGTTACATCCGGATGGTCTGACGGACCGAAGTGGTTGGTAATTTCACCACCATTCGTGCCAGCCTCATGCAGAATACAGAAAATGAACTCTTTGTTGAATTTATTGTTCTCAGACCATACATATTTAAAATCGGATTCCAATGCATAGACACCTTTGTCGCGTAAGGCCAATACCATGTCGATGTAAGTCTTGGCATCGGTATAATCATGACTTCTCATATAAATCTTTCCCAACAAGGTAGCTGCAGCTCCCTTTGTGGCACGTGCCAGGTCCTGCCCGGCCCACTCTTCCGGCAGATTCTCAATACACTCCTTCAAATCGGTAATCATAAAATTATCGATATCTTCCACAGAAGTCAACGGCATATTTTTAGCAGTAGCAGGGTCTACCAGTTCTGTAAGCAAAGGAACCGGTCCCCAACCATCTGTCAAATCACGATAAGCCAACGCACGCAAGAACTTAGCCTGAGCAATCACCTGCTTCTTCTTGGTTTCATCCATGCTGATGTTACCAATGTTCTGCAGCAACACATTGGCATTTGAAATCACTTGATACATACTTTGCCAGTTATATTTAAAATACCGGTTATTGGCATCGTAGGTCATGTTACTCAATTTTGTCGGGTCGCCGGCAGCAGTCGAATAGCCCATATCCGTCGCATAGTCTGTGGTCATCACCAGGTATCCGGCATAATACATATACGCATCTCCTGGATAAGGATCCAAATCCGCATACAGACCTACCAGCGCCGCATCGATATCACTTTCTGTAGAATAAGCGTTTGCCGTCGTCAAATTACTATATAATGTTGGCTCCAAATCTGTACAAGCTGTAAATCCCATCGCAAGTCCAGCCGCTATCACAAAGCCAAGTAAACTCTTTTTCATATACACTATCGTTTTAATAATCCTCATTTAAAATGTCACATTCAAACCAAACGTATACGTTCTCATGCTCGGATACGCATTGAAGTCCAAACCGGCTCCGGCATTTGCTGTCTGATTGGAACCGCTCTGTTTCTGCTGTTCGTATGATTTCGTATCGGTTTCCGGATCCCATCCTGAATAACCGGTAACAGTAAACAAGTTTTCAACAGAGAAATATACACGGCAAGAGCTAACAAACTTCTTGAAAGGAATCGTATAACCTAAAGTCAAATTCTTCAAACGCAAGAATGAAGCATCTTCTACAAAATGATCGTTTACATAACCGCCATACTGTGAATAGTAGAAACCATTACGTGGAATATCTGTATTCGTATTGGTCGGTGTCCAACGATTCAGGGCTTCCGGAGTTTTCTTCCATTCCAAGTTCATACGAGTCATATTCAGCAAATCATTACCCACTGAACCTTGGAAGAAGATAGACAAGTCAAAGTTCTTCCAGGCAAAGTTGTTGGTCAAACCAAAGATGAAATCCGGATTGGCATTACCAATGATTGTACGGTCGTTTGAATCAATAATACCATCCCCATTCACATCTTCAAACTTCGGATCACCCGGTTTAGAATTAGGCTGAGGAGCGTAGGTTTCACCTTCCTGCAATACGCCAATATATTTATAACCGAACAGAGAACCTAAAGGCTCACCTTCACGCACGATGGCATAAGCTTCTTCCGACACATTACCCATCGGCTTGGCAGAGGTGATGTAGATATCTCCATTGTCACCTAAGTTCAAAACCTTGTTACGGTTCAAGGAGAAATTAAATTTAGTATCCCAGGTAAAATCACCCGTCAGGTTATGAGAAGTGAAATCCAATTCAAAACCACGGTTCTGAATGGAACCGATATTCTGCTGTCCTGAAGTAAATCCGGTGTACATCGGCATCTTGATAGCCAACAGCAAATCGTCCGTTCTCTTCCAATAGCCATCCAACGAAAGTGAAATTCGGTTATCCAGGAAGCCCATATCTACACCGACGTTCCACTGTTTCGTGGTTTCCCATTTCAGGTTGGAATTTTCTGCACTGCTCTGGCTCATGTGAACACCGGCTGTATTAGTAGAACCATCGAATGTATAACGGGTATTCGACATCAAGGCATACGAAGCATAGTCGCCAATACGTTCGTTACCAGTAATACCGAAGCCGGCACGTATCTTCAAGTTACTGAACAGATTCAGATTCTTGATGAATTCCTCTTCACCGGCACGCCATGCCAAAGATCCGGAGGGGAATGTTCCCCAGTGTTCGTTGGCACCGAAACGAGAAGAACCATCCCGACGAACAGTCACCGTAGCCAGATACTTGTTATTATACGTATAGTTGACACGGCCAAAGAAAGAAATCAGGATATTTTCAGTCTTGTTAGAAGCTATACTGGTAATAACTGAAGCGGCTCCCATATTATTGTAGGAGAACAAGTCAGTAGAAAAACCTTTTGCATTCTCCTGACGATATTCCCCAATAAACTTTTCATAGGTATACCCCACCATGGCATTAAAATCGTGTACTTTATTGAAGGTCTTCATATAGTTGATAGTACCTTCAAATACCTGACGGGTTCCAGTATAGTCGTAGGTACTGGCTACACCTCCATCAATACTACCTTGATAAGTGGATTTCGGCAAATAAGTACCCTGGAAATTATGCTGAATTTCAACACCTATTGAAGCTTTTGCAGTCAAGCCTTCCAACGGAGTAACTTCCACAAATGCGGTACCATTAAACTTGTCCTTCGTTTCATCGTTCTGACGTTCCAGCAAGTTTGCCAGCGGGTTATCGCCACGTCCGCCTGGAACTGTACCATACGAACCGTCGTCGTTATAAGGCTTTACGGTCGGATCATACGTCATGATACTGTTCAATACGTTTGATTCAAGCAAGTTACCACTGTACATCTGGTAATTCGACTTTTCCCGATGTGCATACATGGTGGCACCAGCTTTAATCCAGTCCGTAATGGTCTGGTCTACATTCACACGGCCGGAGAAACGAGAGAAGTCTGTATTCTTCAAAATACCCTGCTGGCTATAATAACCCAAACTGGTCAGGATTTTTGTTTTGTCGGTACCCCCTCTAAACTGAATACTATGATCTTGAACCAAACCAAGACGTGTACAAACATCAATCCAATCTGTATCTACATTTGATTGCAACTGAGACGGCGTATACACACCATTCGGATTACCCTCCTGACCTTCGATTTCTTGATACAACGCATTTTCCAGGTTCATGTAATCCTTTGCATTGATAAAAGTAAACGGATTCTGAATCTGTTGAACGCCGAAATAGCCATTGTATGAAATCTTGTTTTCACCACTCTTACCACGCTTCGTAGTAATCAAGACCACGCCATTCGCACCACGCGCACCATAGATGGCAGTTGCCGAAGCGTCTTTCAGAATCTGCATAGATTCGATATCATTCGGGTTGATGTCCAAACCTTCCGTTGAGGGGAAACCATCCACTACATACAACGGTTCGTTGGTTGAACTGATAGAGTTACTACCACGTACACGTACTGAAATAGATCCACCCGGGGCTTTAGAAGTCTGTTGCACTTGTACACCAGCAGTTTTTCCCTGCAGGGCCTGAGCAGCATTACTTACCGTACCACCCATCACCATATCATCTGCTGATACAGAAGAAACGGCACCTGTCAAATCTTTCTTTTTGACATAACCATAACCAATGGCCACCACTTCATCCAATCCAATGGCGTCCTCCTGCAAGACCACATTGATAACTGTTTTATTTGCCTTAATTTCCTGAGTTTTCATACCCATAAATGAATAAGACAACACAGCACCTTCTGCCACATTGATAGAGTAGTTTCCATCTAAATCCGTTATGGTACCATTCGTAGTACCTTTTACCATTACAGCCGCTCCTGTTACTGGGTCACCGTTTGAATCCTTAACGACACCTTTCACCGTAATCTGTGACTGATTCACAATCGGGGCATTTGTTTTCACCGCTTTCATTCCTGTCGCAGCAGAGGCTTCGTTCATTCCTCCTAACTGAGCCGCTAACATACAGGTTAAAAGCATCTTAGATCCGAATAATGCTTTGGTATAATCCATATAATTTAAATTAAACTTAAAGCCACGCTCTAATCACTGATAAATAGAACACAACTTCGATTATTATATAAACTTTCGCTTCGCATATAAATACTTCACTACTGCTCCATCACAATCTTATAAGGCTAAGGTTCTTTGAGATCTACTTTTTTAACCAAGCGAATTTACATCTAGCAGATATGAAACAGGGCACCCTTCCCCTTCATATCTGTAGATAAGGCAACATACAAAGCTTACTGCTTTATTATTACCTCAGGAAATTCTTGGATTATTCTTTTCTTTATGCAAACAATTATTCATGTCTATCCATAAAATCAGCACGATACTTTTATCTTAGTTTCAGTTTCTTAATATCATAAATTTAGTTTTTATATTGTCAATTATCTATAAAGACAAACATTTTTAAATCTTTTTGCAAATATAGAATACAGGTAGATATATTGTGTTTCTTACAATAAAAAATATTATGGAAATATTTATATAGGGAGAACTTCGCTTCCATTATTAAATTTTATCACGTAAAAATATTATCTTATTAAAGAAATATCATCAATTTAGTTTCGAATGTTTACATTAGAAAGTTTTTTAGACGAAAGAAGGTTGGTTTATATCCCACCAAAGAATTATAAAATAAAAAGGCCACCTCAAATAAATTTGAAATGGCCCCTTATAACAATACAAAAAAAGCCAGTACACATCAAATCCTTTGAGTATGTACTGACTTTTTTAAGCTCTATCCCGAAGAGGAAGTATCTTGACACCTCCTACCACGAGTTATTTTCTATAATAGGTAGTTGCGATTATTCAACTTCACTATAGTCCAACACGTTCTTCTTGTTCGCCAAGATGCGGTCGTATTCTTCTTTAGAACCTACCACAATCTTTTCAAACTCACGCTGACCTGTACCAGCCGGAATCAGGTGACCGCAGATTACGTTCTCCTTCATACCTTCCAGCTTGTCCACCTTACCGTTGATAGCAGCTTCGTTCAATACCTTCGTTGTTTCCTGGAAGGAAGCAGCCGACATGAAGCTTGAAGTCTGCAATGCGGCACGTGTGATACCCTGCAGAATCTGAGTAGAAGTAGCAGGAACTGCATCACGTACTTCCACCAGTTTCAGGTCACGACGCTTCAACATACTGTTTTCGTCGCGGAGCTTACGGGCTGTAACAATCTGTCCCGGCTGCAAGTTCTGAGAGTCACCGGCATCTACTACCACTTTCTTACCCCAGATACGGTCGTTTTCTTCATTGAACTCAATGCGGTCAACCACCTGCTGTTCCAAGAAGCGAGTATCACCCGGTTCATCAATCTGTACCTTACGCATCATCTGACGAACGATGATTTCGAAGTGCTTATCGTTAATCTTCACACCCTGCAGACGGTATACGTCCTGGATTTCATTTACGATATATTCCTGAACGGCCGTAGGACCTTTGATAGCCAAGATATCGGCAGGAGTGATAGCACCATCTGACAACGGAGTTCCGGCACGTACGTAGTCATTTTCCTGAACCAGAATCTGCTTAGACAATGCAACCAAGTACTTGCGTACATCACCTGTCTTGGAAGTCACGATGATTTCACGGTTACCACGTTTGATCTTACCCATTGTTACCTCACCGTCGATTTCAGATACAACTGCAGGGTTAGACGGGTTACGAGCTTCAAACAGCTCAGTTACTCGCGGAAGACCACCGGTGATATCACCAGCCTTACCAACGGCACGCGGAATCTTCACCAGAATATCACCTGCTTTCACGGTCTGCTTGTCTTCTACAACTACGTGACCACCTACCGGCAAGTTATATGTACGGATAATTCCACCATTCTCATCTAAGATGTGCAATGAAGGAATCTTATTCTTATCCTTAGATTCAGTGATGATGATTTCACGCAAACCTGTAGCTTCATCAGATTCTACCTTGTAAGTGACATTTTCAATCACAGATTCAAAGTCAATCTTACCGGCAGCTTCTGTCACGATAACGGCGTTGAACGGGTCCCACTTCGCAATCAGCTTGCCCTTTTCTACGACTTCACCGTCTGAAGCATACAATTTAGAACCGTAAGGTACGTTGTGAGTAGACAATACGATACCGGTATTGACATCCACGAAACGAACTTCAGCCAAACGGCCTACGACAATCTTCACTGGTTCGCCAGTTTCTTCTACAGCATCAACTGTACGCAATTCTTCGAATTCCAGACGTGCATCGTTCTTAGCCACAATACTTGCATTGGCTGCCATGTTACCAGCGATACCTCCGGCGTGGAATGTACGCAGAGTCAACTGAGTACCCGGTTCACCGATTGACTGTGCAGCGATTACACCGACAGCCTCACCTTTCTGAACCATACGGCTGGTAGCCAAGTTACGTCCGTAACATTTCGCACATACACCCTTCTTAGACTCACAAGTCAATACGGAACGGATTTCTACGCTTTCAATCGGAGAATTTTCGATTTCTTCCGCAATGCTTTCCGTGATTTCTTCACCGGCAGCTACAATCAGCTTACCAGTAGTCGGGTGGATGATATCGTGTACAGATACACGCCCCAAGATACGTTCGTACAATGTAGCGATTACTTCATCGTTATTCTTCAATGCGGTGCAAACCAGACCACGCAATGTACCACAGTCTTCTTCGTTGATGATAACGTCGTGAGAAACGTCTACCAAACGACGAGTCAGGTATCCGGCATCGGCTGTCTTCAACGCGGTATCGGCAAGACCCTTACGAGCACCGTGGGTTGAGATAAAGTACTCCAACACCGAAAGACCTTCCTTAAAGTTAGAAAGAATCGGGTTTTCAATAATCTGAGCACCTTCGGCACCGGCTTTCTGCGGCTTGGCCATCAAACCACGCATACCAGACAACTGACGAATCTGTTCCTTAGAACCACGGGCTCCGGAATCCAGCATCATGAATACAGAGTTGAATCCCTGGTCGTCGTTCTTAATTGTTTTATATAGAATGTCTGACAAGTCACTGTTTACGTGTGTCCAAGTATCAATTACCTGGTTGTAACGTTCGTTATCAGTGATGAATCCCATATTATAGTTCATCATGATCTGTTCAATTTCTTCGTTACCACGTTTTACCAGTTCCTCTTTCTCCTTCGGGATAATGATATCACCCAAGTTGAATGACAGACCACCTTCGAATGCTTTCTTATAACCTAAGTTCTTGATTCCATCCAAGAATTCGCAAGCACGAGCCACACCCACAGCCTTAATTACATTGCTGATGATGTCACGCAGAGACTTCTTAGAAATAATGGTATTCAAATAACCACATTCATCAGGAACCAGTTCGTTGACAATCACACGACCTACAGAGGTTTCCTTGATCATCTTCTTCACGATATTGCCATTTTCATCCAAGTCATTGGCAACCACACTGATGATAGCGTGAATATCTACCTTACCTTCGTTGTAAGCAATCATTGCTTCTTCCGGTCCGTAGAAAATCAAACCTTCACCTTTGGCACCCTTACGCAGTTTGGTAATGTAATACAATCCCAAAACCATATCCTGTGCAGGCACGGTGATAGGCGCACCGTTAGCCGGGTTCAGAATATTGTGTGACTGCAACATCAGCATCTGAGCTTCCAATACAGCCTCATTGCTCAATGGCAAATGTACGGCCATCTGGTCACCATCGAAGTCGGCGTTGAACGCGGTACAAGCCAACGGGTGCAACTGGATAGCTTTTCCTTCAATCATCTTCGGCTGGAAGGCCTGAATACCCAGACGGTGCAATGTCGGCGCACGGTTCAGCAATACCGGATGACCTTTCATTACATGTTCCAGAATATCCCAAATCACAGGTTCCTTGCGGTCTACAATCTTCTTTGCAGATTTCACGGTCTTCACGATACCACGTTCAATCAGCTTACGAATGATGAACGGCTTGTACAATTCGGCAGCCATCAGTTTCGGAATACCGCATTCACCCATCTTCAGTTCCGGACCTACGACGATTACAGAACGAGCTGAATAGTCGACACGTTTACCCAACAGGTTCTGACGGAAACGTCCTTGCTTACCTTTCAAGCTGTCTGACAAAGATTTCAACGGACGGTTGGCATCTGTCTTCACTGCACTCGACTTACGAGAGTTGTCGAACAATGAATCGACAGCTTCCTGAAGCATACGTTTTTCATTACGCAAGATGACTTCTGGAGCCTTGATTTCAATCAGTCGTTTCAGACGGTTGTTACGGATAATCACACGACGATACAAATCATTCAAGTCGGAAGTAGCGAAACGGCCACCATCCAACGGAACCAACGGACGCAGTTCAGGCGGGATAACCGGCACGATACGTACAATCATCCACTCCGGTTTGTTGCGGCCACGTGAAGCGCGGAAAGATTCCACTACCTGCAAACGTTTCAAAGCTTCGTTCTTACGCTGCTGAGAAGAATCGCTGTTTGCCTTGTGACGCAACTCGTATGACAATGCATCCAAGTCCAGTCCTACCAACAAATCGTAGATAGCTTCCGCACCCATCTTTGCGATGAACTTATTCGGGTCGCTGTCTTCCAAGTACTGGTTGTCCTTTGGAAGTGTATCCATGATGTCCAGATATTCTTCTTCAGACAACAAGTCATATTTGCTCACACCATCTTCAGCCTTTACGCCCGGCTGGATAACGACGTAGCGTTCGTAGTAAATAATTGCATCCAGTTTCTTGGTCGGCAAGCCCAACAGATAACCAATCTTATTCGGTAGAGAACGGAAATACCAGATGTGAGCCACCGGCACTACCAACTGGATATGTCCGCTACGTTCACGGCGTACCTTCTTTTCCGTTACTTCCACACCGCATCGGTCGCAGACGATACCTTTGTAGCGAATACGTTTGTACTTACCACAATGGCACTCATAGTCCTTTACCGGACCGAAGATACGTTCACAGAACAAACCGTCACGTTCCGGTTTATAGGTACGGTAGTTGATGGTTTCCGGTTTCAACACCTCACCATAAGAATTTTCCAGAATCTCTTCGGGTGATGCCAGACCGATCGTAATCTTTGAGAAATTACTTTTTATCTTAGTATCTTTTCTAAAAGCCATACTTTCTATTTTATGATAATGAAGAATTTAATCAGGAAGAATGGGAATCTATACCCCATTCTTCAGTTGAAAAAAGTTATTCCAGCGTAATGCTCAAGCACAAACCTCTAAGTTCATGCAACAATACGTTGAGAGATTCAGGAATACCCGGCGTAGGCATTGGTTCACCTTTCACAATTGCTTCGTATGCCTTAGAACGTCCAACCACGTCATCAGACTTGATAGTCAAAATTTCCTGAAGTACATGAGCCGCACCGAATGCTTCGATTGCCCAAACCTCCATTTCTCCGAAACGCTGACCACCGAACTGAGCCTTACCACCAAGCGGCTGCTGAGTAATCAAAGAGTACGGACCGATTGAACGGGCATGCATCTTGTCTTCAACCATGTGACCCAGTTTCAACATGTAAGTCACACCTACCGTAGCCGGCTGGTCAAACTGTTCACCAGTACCACCATCATACAAATAAGTCTTGCAATAACGAGGCAGTCCGGCTTTGTCTGTCCATTTGTCCAAATCTTCCAAGGTAGCACCATCGAAGATAGGAGTAGCAAATTTCACACCCAATTCTTTTCCGGCACGTCCCAATACAGCTTCAAAAATCTGACCGATGTTCATACGAGAAGGTACACCCAACGGATTCAATACGATATCTACCGGAGTACCGTCAGCCAAGAACGGCATGTCTTCCTGACGTACTACACGTGAAACAATACCCTTGTTACCGTGACGACCGGCCATCTTATCACCGACACCAATCTTACGCTTCTTGGCGATATAAACCTTCGCCATCTGAATAATACCTGAAGGCAGTTCATCACCGATTGTCAACGCAAACTTCTTACGCTTCAATTCGGCATCCAGCTCCTTGTATTTCTTCAAATAATTCATGATAAGGTCACGAATCATATCATTCTTATGAGCATCTGCAGTCCATTTGCTCAACTGAATCACCGTATAATCCAATGATTCCAAATCATATTTCGTAAACTTAGCTCCTTTGGCAATGACTTCAGTTCCCAGATAATCCTTCACACCCTGAGAAACCTTATCAGCAGTCAGAACCAACAACTTATCAATCAAAATAGTCTTCAGAGCTGCAGCCTTTTCTTCAAATTCTTCATTCAATTTCGGCAGGATTGCTTTGTCTGCATTCTTTTCGCTACGTGTCTTGATTACACGTGAATACAGTTTCTTGCCAATTACCACACCACGCAGTGACGGAGAAGCCTTCAAAGAAGCATCCTTCACATCGCCAGCCTTGTCACCAAAGATAGCGCGCAACAGTTTTTCTTCTGGAGAAGGATCAGATTCGCCCTTCGGTGTGATCTTACCAATCAAGATGTCACCCGGTTCAATACGAGCACCTACACGTACAATACCGTTTTCATCCAAATCTTTTGTAGCCTCTTCGCTGACATTCGGAATATCAGAAGTCAACTCTTCCATACCACGTTTGGTTTCACGTACTTCCAGGATATATTCATCCACGTGTACAGAAGTCAGGATATCTTCACGCACCACGCGTTCGTTCAATACGATAGCATCCTCATAGTTGTAACCCTTCCACGGCATGTAAGCAACCAACAGGTTCTTACCCAAAGCCAACTCACCATTTGCAGTAGAATAACCTTCAGTCAGGATATCTCCCTTCTTCACGCGCTGACCCTTGTTACAGATCGGACGCAAGTCGATGGTCATACTCTGGTTTGTTTTACGGAACTTCGGAATGCGATATTCCTTCAAAGCCGGTTCGAAACTTACAAATTCTTCATCTTCTGTACGGTCATACAGGATACGGATGGTCGTTGCATCTACGAAGTCAACCACACCGTCACCTTCTGCGGCAATCTGTGTACGTGAATCTTCGCACAACTGCTTTTCAATACCTGTACCTACAATCGGAGCTTCTGTCTTCAACAAAGGAACTGCCTGGCGCATCATGTTAGATCCCATCAACGCACGGTTCGCGTCATCGTGTTCCAAGAACGGAATCAAAGAAGCAGCGATAGAAGCAATCTGCTGAGGAGACACATCCATCAAGTCCACCTGATCCGGAGTAACCACCGGATAATCGGCATCACGACGAGCCTTTACTTTATCGCGGATAAATGTACCGTCATCATTCAGCGGTGCATTACCCTGAGCGATAATCTTGTCTTCTTCCTCTTCAGCCGACAAGTATTCAATACCTTCAGGAGACAGATCTACCACTCCATTCTTCACCTTACGATAAGGAGTGACAATGAAGCCCAGATCGTTGATCTTTGCATATACACACAAAGAAGAAATCAAACCGATGTTCGGACCTTCAGGAGTTTCAATCGGGCACAAACGACCGTAGTGAGTATAGTGTACGTCTCGAACCTCAAAACCTGCACGGTCACGTGACAAACCACCAGGACCCAAGGCAGACAAACGACGTTTGTGTGTAATTTCAGCCAGCGGGTTCGTCTGGTCCATGAACTGTGACAAGGCGTTGGTACCGAAGAATGAGTTGATGACAGACGAAATGGTCTTCGCATTGATCAAATCAATCGGAGTGAACACCTCGTTGTCACGTACGTTCATACGCTCACGAATGGTACGAGACATACGAGCCAAACCAATAGCAAACTGATTTGACAGCTGCTCACCCACCGTACGTACACGACGGTTGCTCAAGTGGTCAATATCATCTACGTCTGCCTTTGAGTTAATCAGCTCAATGAGATATTTGATAATCTCGATAATATCTTGTTTAGTCAACACTCTGACATCCATCGGAGTATCCAGATTCAACTTCTTGTTGATCCGATAACGACCTACATCACCCAAATCGTAACGTTTTTCAGAGAAGAACAGGTTGTTGATAACTTCACGTGCACTTGCGTCATCTGCAGGGTCTGCGTTACGCAACTGACGGTAGATATACAACACTGCTTCTTTTTCCGAGTTACTCGGGTCTTTCTGCAAAGTGTTGAAAATAATAGAATAGTCAGAAGCATTTGCCTCTTCATTGTGAACGAGGATATTCTGTACACCTGATTCAAGAATCAGATCAATGTGTTCAGGTTCGATCACCGTTTCACGATCGATCACTACCTCGTTACGTTCAATAGAAACAACTTCACCAGTATCTTCATCCACGAAATCTTCTGTCCATGTTTTCAACACACGAGCAGCCAGTTTACGTCCGATGATTTTTTTCAGGTTTGTCTTGTTGACTTTTACATCTTCAGCCAGGTTGAAAATTTCAAGAATGTCCTTGTCGTTTTCAAAACCCACAGCTCTCAACAATGTAGTTACCGGAAGTTTCTTCTTACGGTCGATGTACGCATACATCACATTGTTGATATCCGTAGCAAACTCAATCCAAGATCCTTTAAACGGAATGATACGGGCAGAATACAATTTCGTACCATTCGCATGGATGCTTTGTCCAAAGAATACACCCGGTGAACGATGGAGCTGAGATACAACGACACGCTCTGCACCGTTAATCACGAAAGTACCTTTCGGAGTCATGTAAGGGATAGGTCCCAAATACACATCCTGAATCACTGTGTCAAAATCTTCGTGATCGGGGTCTGTACAATAAAGCTTCAATTTAGCTTTCAAGGGAACACTATAAGTCAGTCCGCGTTCCAGACAATCGTCAATAGTATAGTGAGGCGGATCAATATAGTAATCAAGGAACTCGAGCACGAAGTTGTTACGTGTATCTGCAATCGGGAAATTTTCAGCAAACACCTTATACAAACCGTCGTTCTTTCGTTTTTCGGGTGGGGTATCTAATTGCAAGAAGTCCTGAAATGACTTCAACTGTACTTCCAAGAAGTCCGGATACTTCATCGGATTCTTGATAGAAGCAAAATTAATTCGTTGATTTTGAGTTTCTGAAGACATCTGTATGGAGTTTAAAATGTAAAAACTAGGATAATTACAGTCGGGGAACTCTCACAGTTCCGACAATTGAAACCTAGTGAACTTAATATAGACGCAAAAAGGTTAAGAATCCTCTTTACAGAGGACTCTTAACCGAACTACCTGATTTACAGGATAATCTTATTTAAG
>ERZ779981.353-NODE-353-length-24026-cov-2.07313_pt1 | contig 24026 bp, 20 predicted proteins | sample MGYA00511182_ERZ779981 | MGnify/ENA primary metagenome ERZ779981 (study PRJEB29588, sample SAMEA2149539) | human gut metagenome | biome: human gut; feature: human-associated habitat; material: faeces | place: Denmark | collected 2008/2010 ... | reverse complement strand
CGGTGATACACCGGAGATTCTGGATGCCTGACCGATATTTTCCGGCTTGATATCCTTTAACTTCTGTCTGGCTTCTTTTCGAAGATTCGATACATCATCATAATTCAGATCAGCCGGGATCATTCTCTTTTCCAGCTTCTTAAACTGATGTACCTGTTCCGTCTGTCTCTTGATATATCCTTCATACTTGATAGATATATCAATTTTTTCGATAACATCCGCAGGCAACGGCTGTCTCTCAGGATCGATTGGTGCAATTTTCTCATAAGAAAGCTCCGGTCTGCGGATCAGCTCTGCAAGACTTACTGCTGTCTTTAACTCCGTTGTTTCCATAGAACGCAAGAATTCCTGAATCTTACTGTTTCCGCCAACCATCGTTTCATTTAAACGCTTTGTTTCTTCTTCGATCATTGTACGTTTCTGACAGAATTTCTCATATCTCTCATCGTCGATCAGCCCGATTTCATGACCTATATCGGTCAGTCGAAGATCCGCGTTATCCTGTCTTAACAGCAGACGATATTCTGCTCTGGAAGTCATCATTCGGTAAGGTTCTTTTGTCTCCTTTGTAACCAGATCATCGATCAACACACCTATATAAGCCTGTGAACGATCCAGTACAACAGGCTCTTTTCCAAGCACCTTTCTGGCTGCATTGATACCGGCCATAAGTCCCTGTGCTGCCGCTTCCTCATAACCGGAGCTTCCATTTAACTGACCTGCTCCAAATAAGCCTTCCACATCCTTAAATTCCAGTGAATGCTTCAGATTGATCGCACTGATACAATCATACTCAATCGCATAAGCATTTCTTACGATCCTGACATTCTCAAGTCCTTTCATGCTCCGAATCATCTTATACTGAACATCCTCCGGGAGAGAGCTGGACATTCCGCCCATATACATCTCATTTGTAAATTCACCCTCCGGCTCTATAAAAATCTGATGTCTCGTCTTATCCGGAAACTTCATAACCTTGTCCTCGATTGAAGGGCAGTATCTAGGTCCTGTACCTTCGATCACACCGGAAAACAATGGAGAACGGTTGATATTCTCACGAATGATCTCATGTGTTTCCTCATTTGTATAACAAAGCCAGCAGGATACCTGATCCCTCTTGATATCTTCTTCTGTATTTGTAAATGAAAATGGAACGATATGCTCATCACCCTTTTGTTCCTCCATCTGAGAGAAATCGATCGTTCTCTTATCCAGTCTTGCAGGTGTACCTGTCTTAAACCGGCGGATACCGATTCCGGCTTCTTTCATGGAATCCGACAAATGATTGGCTGCCATAAGTCCATTTGGTCCTGTATGATTTACGACATCTCCATAGATACATCTTGCTTTCAGATAAGTACCTGTACAGAGAACAACTGCCTTTGAATAATAGGTTGCACCGGAAAATGTCTTAACACCCTAAACCACGCCGTCTGTTACCATCAGCTCTGATACCTCAGCCTGACGTAATACCAGATGATCGGTATTTTCTAATGTATGTTTCATTGTACGGGAATAATTTGACTTATCTGCCTGCGCTCGAAGAGAATGAACAGCAGGTCCTTTTGATGCATTTAACATTTTGGACTGAATATAAGTCTTATCAATATTCTTTCCCATCTCCCCGCCGAGTGCATCCAGTTCTCTTACCAAGTGTCCTTTCGAGCTTCCACCTACGTTTGGATTACAGGGCATCATGGCTACACTGTCCATACTAACTGTAAAAAGAATCGTTTCAAGTCCAAGCCGAGCAGAAGCAAGTGCAGCTTCACAGCCTGCATGACCGGCCCCCACAACTACCACATCATAATTTTCTTCAACCACTGGCATTTATCCATCCTCCTATTTACCCATGCAGAATTCTTCAAATATCTTATCTGCAAGATCATCTCTGTTCGTTTCTCCTATAATAAGCCCCAGATGTTCATAAGCATCCATCAGGTCAATTGAGAAGAAATCCTCCTCCATACCCATATCAATGCTTTCTCTTACCTTTAAAAGACTTTCTTCGGTCTTCATCAGTTCTTCTTTATGTCTCGCATTTGTAATGTACAACTGGTCATTATAATCCAATTCTCCGGAAAAGAATTTGTCATTTAACAGATCATATAACTTTTCTTTTCCATCTCCTGTAGAAGCAGATAATTCTACGATATCACAACCAAGCTCGCATGTTATCCACATTTTATCCACAACTGTTTGTAAGTCGTTTTTATTCATAACGGCAATGACATTCTTGCCCTTAATCTCTGATATTATCTGCTTATCGTTGTCATCTAACGGTACAGATCCATCGATCACATATAAGATCAGATCTGCCTGTGATGCAAATTTCAGTGCTTTATCCACACCCATCTTTTCCACAATATCTTCTGTATCGCGAATACCTGCTGTATCCACAATGTTCAGTATAATACCATTTATGTTGACAACTTCTTCTAATGTATCTCTTGTCGTTCCTGCAATATCCGTAACGATTGCTCTGTTTTCTCCCAAAAACATGTTGAGAAGTGAGGATTTTCCGGCATTAGGCTTACCAACGATAACAGTCTTGATTCCCTCTTTTAATATTCTTCCGTTATCAAAAGTTCGCAGTAATTTATCCACATCATCACCCAATTTATCCACAATTGTTTGTAGTTTTTGTGGATAACCATCCAGACTGTAATGTTCCGGATCATCAAGTGCCGATTCTATAAACGCTACATTATATAAAATCTGTTCTCTCATATCTACGATCTGATTCTTCAGATCACCACGCAGCTGCATAAGAGAAGATTTCACCGCAAAGTCATTCTTCGCACTGATCAGATCCATAACTGATTCTGCCTGTGACAGATCGATCCTTCCATTTAAGAATGCCCTTTTGGTAAATTCTCCCGGTTCTGCAAGTCTTGCACCATTTTTAATTACTGCAGCAAGTACATTTCTTAATACAACCATTCCTCCATGACACTGCAGTTCACACACATCCTCACATGTATAAGTATGCGGAGCACGCATCAGAAGCAGAATACCTTCATCCAGCTCTTTATCGCCATCATATACCTGTCCAAATGCTGCCGTGTAGCTTTTCATGCTTTCTATTTTTTTTTCTTTATTTGCCGGTCTGAACACCTTTGAAGCGACTTCAACTGCATTCTTACCACTGATCCTTATAATACCAACTCCGGCATTTCCCATACCGGTTGCGATCGCGGCGATCGTATCATTTACAAGCATATGATTTCTCCTGTTTCTATCTGATCAATATTCTACATATCGTTTACTGTCATGACAGATATCATGTATTTTATCTTATCATGTTATTTTATTTATACTAACATACTTTTAGATAATACACCTATACATACTTTTTTTCTATCCCTAAAAAAAATTTCCGGAAGCCGATTCACCAGAGCCGTTACCCTGATTCTTCGTTTTCCGGAAATCATATTTTTTCAGAAATTCATATTTACATATGTTTTTCTGTTTTTATACAAGTATCTGTTAGCAAAATACTTTATTATTTGTTATTTCTGTCGTATTTTTTTAAATATACGATAACCTTACGATATGGCTCTTCACCCTCGCTTCTTGTGGATACATACTTATCATTCTGTAAAGTAGCGTGGATAATTCTTCTCTCATAAGGATTCATTGGTTCAAGTGCAAATGAACGCTTTGTTCTCTTTACCTTGAATGCAATGTTCTTTGCAAGATTTTCAAGAGTTTCTTTTCTTCTTGCTCTGTAATTCTCTGTATCAAGCTTTACTCTGATATAAGAGTCACTCTTCTTGTTTACTGCGAGACTGATCAGATACTGGAGTGCATCTAATGTCTGACCTCTCTTACCGATCAGAATACCCATCTCAGGTCCTTCTACATCGATATCAAGAAGATTGTCTGTCTCATTAAACTCAATCTTAATGTCAGCCTGAATATCCATAGCCTTGAATAATGTTTCAAGATATTCTCTTACATCATCCACAAATGTTTTCTTCTTTCTGGCACTGATGACAAATGGCTTTGAACCGATCAGTCCAAGAAAACCTGTGCTTCCCTCACTGACTACATTATATTCCAGGTCTGTACTGGCACATCCAAGCTCAACACTTGCCTGCATAAGTGCCTCATCTAAAGTTTTACCTTTAAATTCTACAAACTCCATTATTTTTTTCCTCCCTTATCATTACTCTTATTCTGATACTGAAGCATGATATTTGCTTTGGAACCAATACTTCCAGATTTGTAATGAACGTTGTTTTCTGACTGTTTCACTTCATCAACTGTCGGATTCGTATAACTTTTCAGTCTTGAAGATGCCATTCTGTTAATACTTTCAGACTGGGTGCTATCTGAACTTACATTACCATTCTGAGCGTCCATCATTCTTTCATAGAATGACTTCTTACCAGGATGCTTTGCTTCTTTCTTTGCCTGCTTCTTAGCTGCTTTTACTCTACATTTCTCAAGAACTGCTTCTTTATCACACTTCTTATAATAATTGTTGATAATAAGCTGTGTAATAATTGTAATAACAGAACCTATGATCCAGTAAAGACCAATAGCGATTGGCAGATTAATACAGATAAATAATGACATAAGCGGCATACCGTAAGTCATCATATTCATCATGCTGTTTGCCTGTGCAGCCGTAGGATCATTTGAATTTGTATTGGAAGCACTCATGCTGATTTTTGAAGATACAAACTGCAATACTGCTGACAGGATTGGAACGATCAGTGCTGCTGAAAGCTTCAATCCGGGAGCATCTGCAATATTCATATTAAATAAAAATCTGTTCATATTCTCAAAGTTCTGAATATAATCTGCTTCTTTTCCACTTGTAAATCCAAAAATATCCTGTAACTGTGACCAGTCATATGTGGATATCTTATCCAGTACATCAATTACCTTATTATTTGTAAGATCTCCATTTGATGCAGCCGTCATCATCTGCTTTGAAGCAGTAACTGCTGTAGAAACCTGACCTTCCTTATCTGTTGCAACCGCATTGATAATATCATAATATTTTGCACCGGAATCAAGTCCGATTGCCTGTAACTTGGAAGCATCTATCTTATCGATAGCTACACTCTGCATACTTGTTACAATCGCATCATACTTACCCTTCATATCTTCTACATAAGCAGGAATATTCTGGATAACACGGTACAAACCATAGAATACAGGAAGCTGGATCAGAGTTGGCAGACATCCGGATGTAAGGCTTACACCATACTTCTTCTGGATCTTCTGTGTCTCCTGCTGCTTCTTCATCAGGGATTCCTGATCTGTTTTATTGTTATACTTCTTTGTTGCCTTATTAATCTCCGGCTGGATAAAACTCATAATCTTAGAAGATTTCTGCTGTTTGAAATTCAACGGAAACAAACAAGCTCTTATAAAAAACGTAAATAAGATAACGCAGATACTAAGATTAACATATCCTATTCCCATGCTGTTACTGATAAGCTCGATCAATTTATACATAAGATCGAATATCTTACCGAATAACCAACATATCGGTCCTAAGATCAGACCGTCTTCTACTGTTAGAAACATCTTGTCCTCCTTTATGGAACGGGATCATATCCTCCTTTAGAAAAAGGATTACATCTAAGTATTCTCCATACAGCCAGGAGGCCACCTTTTATCACTCCATACTTTTCCAAAGCTTCGATCGCATATTGTGAACAGGTTGGAAAATACTTGCAGGTAGGATGTCCTTTTAACATGGACAAATACCTTTGATAAAATCTGATTAAACCAATTAACATTCTTTTCATTTTTAATTTTCACCATCTCTGACTAGCGTCAGTTTCTTCAGCCTGAACAGATGCATCATAGCACTTTCTATCTCATGATACCCTTTGTCCTTCGCTGTTGTTCTGGCAACGAACACAATGTCATAACCACTGCGGATACAGTCTTTGTTTAATCGATAAGCTTCTCTAATCAATCTGGTTACCTTGTGTCTCACCACACTGTTACCAACTTTTTTACTAACAGAGATTCCAAGTCTATTGTATTCCAAGCTGTTGGCTCTCAGATACATAACTAAATATTTATTGGCCACCGAATCCTTTGTGTTATAAACACTGCCAAACTCTCTGCTGTTTTTTAACGTAATAAAATTACTCATAACATAACCACCAAATCATTGATTGAAAATTAGAAAAACTAAAAAAGGCCACAACCTTGTGACCTATGCTGATAATTTCTTTCTACCCTTAGCTCGTCTAGCGGCCAGTACCTTTCTGCCATTAGCAGTACTCATTCTCTTTCTGAAACCATGTACTTTTGATCTCTGTCTCTTCTTAGGCTGGAAAGTCATCTTCATATCTATACACCTCCTTTAATTATTATGACCATGATTTATCCACATCCATTCGTTTCCTCTGTTTATAACAGACTCGGACGAACACATGTAGATACCTACAAAGTCCTTGCATATTATAAATAAATAACCACATACAGTCAAGTTTTTTTTGAATATTTCCTTTAAAATCAAGGGTTTTTACACTATAAAATACTTAGTTAGAAAAATGTGATTTTTTATTTTTCAAAAATTGGTGTACATATAATTTTCAAATACAAAATCTTGTGGTTTTTCTTTCTTTTCACATTTATCCATTGATATGTACTTTACCATAATCAATTTACATAATGTTATCCACAAATTGTTAATAACATGTGGATAACATCTGGATTTGTTGTTTTCATTCTTACATAAATCCATATTTTATCTTATTTTTTGATGTTCACAATTTATTAGGTAACATTTTTATTACTTAACATAACAATACTTTTTCATAATTATTATGTAACTTATTTTCAACCTTTTACAAAACGATTTCCATCCATAATGCAAAATGAGTTTCTTCCTATTATATAGAAAATTTTTATCATATGTCTGTCTGAGAGTAATAAAACTTGAAAAAATGGTCATTTTATTATAAGATATAAATACGTGGTTCTATGCCTATAACTCCATAGATACAACGAATGGACTGAAAGGATTTTCATAAAAATGAAAGAATTGATATTATCAAAATGGGACGAGATTCTCTCCCTTCTTGAGACTGAACATGGATTATCCCATATCGTTATTAATACATGGATAAAACCTTTGAAGTTATATTCTGTCGAAGGAAAAAAATTGTATTTCACGATTGACGAGCAGATGGGAGCAAGGGGCATAGAATTTATCAACAAGAAAATGTACGATATGTTTCTGGTTACTTCTATAAGAGAAGTTCTTCAGGATGATTCTATCGAAGTTGTCATTGATCTTGAAAGTAACCTCAAAAACGATTCAAAAGAAATCGTCACATCTGAGGAATACAACGAGGCAATTACAAAAAGCAATCTTTACCCAAAATATACATTTGAAACATTTGTAGTAGGTGAGAGTAACAAACTCGCCCATGCAACATGTCTGGCTGTCGCAGATTCACCGGGACTGGATAAATTCAATCCACTATTCTTATATGGTGGGGCAGGTCTTGGAAAGACACATCTGATGCAGTCGATTGCACATTATATATTACAACATAATAAGAATATGAAAGTTCTCTACGTTCCATCTAACAAATTCACAAATGAGATCGTAGAAGCAATCAAGAAAAATAAGACAGATGAATTTCGGGAAAAATACAGAACCGTCGATGTATTACTTATCGATGATATTCAATACCTGATTGGTAAAGAGAGTACCCAGCAGGAATTCTTTGATACCTTCAATGCACTTCATGATGAAGGTAAGCAGATCATCCTGTCTTCAGATAAACCACCAAAAGAGATCAAAACTCTGGAAGAACGTTTTCGTTCCAGATTTGAATGGGGTGTACCGATCGATATTCATGCTCCTGATTACGAGACAAGAATGGCGATTCTTAAAAACAAAGTAGAGATGAACGGTTATAAAAATATCAGTGATAACATTCTCGAATATATTGCTAATAATGTTACCTATAATGTAAGAGAACTGGAAGGTGCATTGAACAAGATCAGTGTATATGCCGAACTTGGAAATGTCACAATAACCGAAGATCTTGCAAAGAACATATTAAAAGACATGATATCCAAGGAAACCAATGTAGCTATTACACCTGATCTTATCATTAATACGGTTTCCGAACATTTAAATATAAGTGTAGATGATATCAAATCTTCCAAACGTAGTCAGGATGTTGCAAATGCAAGGCAAATATCCATGTATCTCTGCCGTAAGTTTACAACTAAAGGACTCAAAACAATCGGTGATGTATTTGGAGGAAAAGATCATTCCACTGTATTAAGCAACATAAAGAGAGTAGAGGAAAGAATAGCAAATGATCCTGAATATGCTGAAACCATTGATGTGATCATGAAAAAGCTAAGTCCTCACAGCTGATGTTAATTAAATGTGGATGAATGTATGTAATAGTATTATGAAATGTTAGTATCTGACAATTCATTCAATTCAAACGATTTTTAAATGTTAAAAACCTCCATTAAATTAACATTTAAAAAGAGCCTCATTAACATAGTCACATAATTAGTTTTATTATATTTTATAATGGGTTTTAAGAGTTTCAACAAATCCACACCTACTACTACTATTATTACTACTTTAATTATTAAATATATATATGGAATCAAACCGGGAAAGGAGTTATAAACAAAATGAAGATTTCGTGTATGAAGGGAAAATTGATGCAGGGAATAAGTAATGTATCAAAAGCTGTATCTACAAAAACCACACATCCAATTCTTTCATGTATCTTTATAGAAGCTGAAAATGGAAATATCAAACTTACAGCAAATGACATGGAGATTGGTATTGAATCATATGTTGAAGGAACTGTTATTGAGGAAGGAAAGGTTGCTATCGAAGCAAAACTTTTATCCGATATTGTTCGTAAGTTACCTGACAGCGAGATACATATGGAGACAAATGAAGATTTTAAGACAACTATAAAATGTGAGAAATCATTATTTACAATTGCCGGAAAGTCAGGAGAGGATTTTTCCAGTCTTCCTGTTGTAGAGAAATCTAAATTTATAACTATTTCGCAGTTTACATTGAGAGAAATCATTAACCAGACAATTTTTTCTATTTCAGACAGTGAATACAATAATGTTATGACAGGTGAGTTATTTGAAGTTTCAAATAATCGTCTTCGTGTAGTAGCAATTGATGGTCATAGAATTGCTATTCGTAACGTTGAACTTAAGAATGAAAGTGAAGATGTAAAGGTTATTGTTCCAGGGAAGGCACTCAGTTATATAAGTAAGATTGTAAGTGGTGGAGTAGATGATGATGTAAATATCTACTTTGCAGATAACAATATATTATTTGAATTTGATCGGACAAAGGTTGTATCCCGTCTGGTAGAAGGTGAATTCTTCAGAATCGATAATATGCTAAATGTAGATTATCAGATTAAGTTTACAATCAACAAGAGAGAGTTTCTTGACTGTCTGGATCGTTCTTCTCTTCTGATCAAAGAATCAGATAAGAAGCCTATCAAACTTACGATCGAGGATAATATGTTATATTTGAAGATTGATTCTCTGATAGGTTCCATGAATGAAGAGATTGAGATTCATAAAGAGGGAAACAATATTATCATCGGATTTAATCCAAAGTTTTTAATGGATGCGATCCGTGCAATTGAAGATGATGATATTACAATATATATGAATAATACAAAATCACCTTGCGTAATAAAGGATGAAGAAGAGAGTTATATTTATCTGATTCTTCCAATGGGTATCGGAAGCAGATAATCCGGGATTGGAGATAAGAAAAAATGGAAATAATCAAGCTGAGAGATGAATTTATAAAACTGGGTCAGGCATTAAAGGCAGCCGGTTTTGTAGAGTCAGGAGTAGAAGCAAAAGAGGTTATATCTCAGGGTCTTGTCATCGTAAACGGTGAGATAGAGACCAGAAGAGGAAAAAAACTGTATGATGGAGACGAAGTAGAATTTGATGGAGATAAGATAAGTATCCAGAAATAATTCTATATGTGTGGCTGGTAGATAGTATGTATGTAGAATCACTGAATATTAACAACTATAGAAATTATGATGAATTATTCATCACATTCGATAAGAATACAAATATCTTATATGGTGATAATGCACAGGGAAAGACAAATATATTGGAATCTATCTATATGGCAGCCACAACCAAGTCTCACCGCGGAAGTAAGGATCGGGAAATAATAAAAATAGGCGAAGAAGAGTCACATATACGTCTTTGCATTAAAAAAAGTGATATAAGTCATAGAATAGATATGCATTTGCGTAAAAACAAGAATAAAGGAGTTGCAATAGACGGACTTCCCATCAGACGTACAACAGAACTCTTTGGTTTATTAAATGTGATATTTTTCTCGCCGGAGGATTTATCTATCATAAAAAACGGTCCTTCTGAAAGAAGAAGGTTTCTGGATCTGGAATTATGTCAGTTGAGCAGATTATATTATCAGAACCTTTCATCTTATTCGAAAATATTGAATCAGAGAAATAATCTTTTAAAGCAGATTGTCTATAATAAGAGTCTGATGGATACCTTAGATGTATGGAATATCCAGTTAGTAGATTATGGAAAAAAAGTTATAAAAGAAAGACAAAATTTTATAATGATGTTAAATAATCTGATAGGAGAGATTCATTCGAAGCTTACTTCCGGAAAAGAAAAGCTGGAAATTATATATGATAAGAATGTAAGTGAAGATGAATTTGAAAAGGTACTGGCAGACAAGGTTCATGTCGATCTGAATTATATGAGTACCCAGACAGGACCTCACAGAGATGATATCATGTTTATGATAAACGGAATCGATGCGAGAAGATTCGGATCGCAGGGACAGCAAAGAACAGTTGCTCTTTCTCTTAAAATAGCGGAGATAAAGCTGGTAAAGAATATTATAAATGATAATCCGATATTGCTTTTGGATGATGTTATGTCAGAGCTTGACAGCAGCAGAAGAGAAGCTTTGTTAGAGGAGATCAAAGATATTCAGACAATTATAACCTGTACGGGTTATGATGATTTTATAAAAGAACAAGTAGTGATCAATAATGTGTATCATGTTATAAACGGAACTGTAAAAAAAATATAAGTTTCGTGTGTTGTGGAATATTAAGGAGGAAAAAAATGTCAAATAATTATGATGCTGAACAGATACAGGTTCTGGAAGGACTTGAGGCTGTCAGAAAAAGACCGGGAATGTACATAGGAAGTACGTCTACAAGAGGATTGCATCATCTTGTTTATGAGATTGTCGATAATTCCGTAGATGAAGCTCTGGCTGGTTATTGTAATCACATAGAAGTTTTTATTAACCCTGATAATTCCATAACGGTTGTTGATAATGGACGTGGTATCCCTGTAGGTATTCAGGAGAAGACCGGAAAGTCTGCATTGGAAGTAGTATTTACCGTTCTTCATGCCGGTGGTAAGTTCGGCGGTGGAGGATATAAAGTATCCGGTGGTCTTCATGGTGTAGGTGCTTCTGTTGTAAATGCTCTTTCCGAATGGTTAGAGGTTGAAGTTACAAGAGATGGTCATGTATATAAGCAGACCTATAAGCGCGGTAATGTTGACAGTACATTACAAATCATTGCGGATGCACCGGAAGATAAATCCGGAACAAAGGTAACATTTCTTCCGGATAAGACGATTTTTGATGACTGGATCTATGATTATGATACTTTAAGAACACGACTTCGTGAGACTGCATTTCTCACAAAAGGTTTAAAAATAACATTGACAGATCTTCGTGTAGATCCGCCAAAGGAACGTCATTTCCATTATGAGGGCGGTATCAAAGAGTTTGTTGAATATATGAACAGACACAGAGAAGCACTCTATGATAAGGTAATCTACTGTGAAGGACTTAAGGACGGTGTGTATGTAGAAGTAGCAATGCAGCATAACGATTCTTACAATGAAATGATACACAGTTATGTAAACAATATTAATACACCGGAGGGTGGTACACATTTAACAGGTTTCAAATCAGCTATTACTAAAATATTCAATGATTATGCCAGAAAGAATAATCTGTTAAAAGAAAAAGAGGATAATCTGTCCGGTGAAGATCTGCGAGAAGGTATGTCTGCGATAGTATCTGTAAAGATCGGTGAACCTCAGTTTGAAGGTCAGACAAAGCAGAAGCTTGGTAATTCAGAAGTAAGACCTGTTGTGGAAAATATCGTAAGTGAACAGCTTACCTACTTCTTAGAGCAAAATCCGAATATAGCAAAAATAATTATAAATAAATCTGTGATGGCACAACGTGCAAGAATCGCAGCAAGAAGAGCCAGAGATGTAGCAAGAAAGGCAAATCTTGCAGATAATATGGCACTTCCCGGAAAACTTGCAGATTGTTCCGATAAAGATCCGAAGAATTGTGAGATATATATCGTAGAGGGAGATTCCGCCGGTGGTTCTGCAAAGAAAGCTAGATCCCGTGCAACACAGGCGATACTTCCACTTCGTGGTAAAATATTAAATGTAGAAAAAGCAAGAATTGACAGAATCCTTGAGAATGCCGAGATTAAAGCAATGATCACAGCATTCGGTACAGGTATTCATGAAAATTTTGATATTGATAAGCTCAGATATAATAAGATCATCATTATGACGGATGCCGATGTAGATGGTGCTCATATCGCAACTCTGCTTCTGACATTCTTCTATCGGTTTATGCCGGATTTGATACGAAAAGGACATGTATATCTGGCACAGCCACCACTTTATAAACTGGAAAAGAACAAGAAAATCTGGTATGCCTACAGTGATGATGAACTGAACAGTATTCTGAATGAAGTTGGAAGAGATCAGTCAAACAAGATCCAGAGATATAAAGGTCTTGGAGAAATGGATGCAGAACAGTTATGGGAGACAACCATGGATCCGGAAAAGAGAATTTTATTAAAAGTTGCGATTGATGATGATGATGAATCAGAGATTGATATGACCTTTAATGTACTGATGGGAGATAAAGTAGAACCTAGAAGACAGTTCATAGAGACAAATGCCAAGTTCGTTAAGAACCTTGACATTTAAACGAAAGGGAGAAGAACATGGATGATGATAAGATTTTTGACAAAATAAGTGAAGTCGGACTCAAAAAAACCATGGAGCGGTCTTATATAGATTATGCCATGAGTGTTATTGCAGCACGAGCACTTCCTGATGTAAGAGATGGCTTGAAGCCTGTTCAGAGAAGAATTCTTCACTCAATGATAGAATTGAACAACGGTCCGGATAAGCCACATCGTAAATGTGCCCGTATCGTCGGTGATACCATGGGTAAATATCATCCACATGGAGATAGTTCCATCTATGATGCTCTCGTAAAACTGGCTCAGGACTGGAATACAAGATATCCATTGGTAGATGGTCATGGTAACTTCGGTTCAGAAGATGGTGATGGCGCTGCTGCGATGCGATACACAGAGGCAAGATTATCAAAGATAAGTATGGAAATGTTAGCTGATATCAATAAGGATACAGTAGATTTTGTACCAAACTTTGATGAAACGGAAAAAGAGCCTACGGTACTTCCATCACGTTTTCCTAATCTATTAGTAAATGGAACAACGGGTATCGCAGTTGGTATGGCTACAAATATTCCACCACATAATTTAAAGGAAGTAATCGGTGCAACCGTAAAAATTATTGATAATCGTATAGAAGAAGACAGAGAAACCTCCATTGACGAGATTATGCAGATCATAAAAGGACCTGATTTTCCTATGGGAGCAGAGATTCTCGGACATCGTGGAATCGAAGAAGCATACAGAACCGGCCGTGGTAAGATCAAGGTTCGTGCCGTTACAGATATCGAAGCAATGCCAAATGGCAAGCATAAGATTGTAGTAACGGAGCTTCCATACATGGTAAATAAAGCTTTACTGATCCAGAAAATCGTAGAGCTGGTAAAGACCAAGCGTGTAGAAGGAATCACGGATGTAAGAGATGAATCCTCCAGAGAAGGTATCCGTGTTGTCATCGAATTAAAGAAAGATACAAATGCAAATGTACTTTTGAATCAGTTATATAAGCATACACAGCTTCAGGATACATTTGGTGTTAATATGCTGGCACTTGTAGATGGTGTTCCAAAGATCTTAAATATTAGCCAGATGCTTGGATATTATCTGAAGCATCAGGAGGATGTAGTAACCAGACGTACAAAGTATGACCTGAATAAGGCAGAGGAACGGGCACATATTTTAAAGGGATTGTTGATCGCACTCGATAATATCGATGAAGTTATCAACATTATCCGTAGTTCTAAGAGTGTACAGGATGCGAAGAATTCATTGATCGAAAGATTCGGACTGACAGAGATTCAGGCACAGGCAATCGTAGATATGAGACTTCGTGCTCTGACAGGTCTGGAACGCGAGAAGTTAGAGGCAGAATATAAAGAACTGATGGATAAGATCAGTTATTTGAAAGCAATCCTTGCAGATGAGAAAAAATTACTCGGAGTTATCAAAGATGAACTTCTTGTTATTTCTCAGAAATATGGTGATGAGAGAAGAACAGCTCTCGGCAGAGATGTTGATGAAGTAACAGACGAGGAACTGATAGAGAGAGAAAATATCGTTATAACCATGACAAAGCTTGGTTATATCAAGCGTATGCCGGAAGATATCTTTAAAGCACAGAACAGAGGTGGAAAAGGTATTCGAGGTATGCAGACGATTGATGAAGATTATATAGAGAGTATGATCGTAACAACGACACATAATTATCTGATGTTCTTTACAAATACCGGTCGTGTATATCGTCTGAAGGGATATGAGATACCGGAAGCAGGAAGAACAGCCAGAGGTGTTGCAATCGTTAATCTTCTTCAACTTCAGGCAGGCGAGAAGATTACAGCAGTTATTCCGTTAAAGAGCTACGAAGATGGTAAATATCTGTTTATGGCAACCAGAAACGGTATGGTTAAGAAAACAGATATATCAGAATATCAGAATGTCAGAAAGACAGGACTTACAGCTATTGTTCTGCGTGATAATGATGAACTGATCGAAGTGAAAGCAACAAATGGAGAAGATGATATATTCCTGATCACAAAGAAAGGTATGACAATTCGTTTCAATGAAAAGAATGTCAGACAGACAGGAAGAACTTCCATGGGTGTAAAGGGTATTCATCTTGGAAAAGATGATATTGTAATCTCCATGCAGATGAGTTCACAGGGAGAAAAGATTCTGCTTGTTACCGAAAATGGTATGGGTAAGCGGACATTGATTTCAGAATTTAACGTACAGAACCGTGGTGGTAAAGGTGTTAAATGTTATAAGATTACAGACAAGACAGGTGATCTTGTAGGAGCAAAGATAGTTACCGATGAGAATGATATTATGATCATTACAACAGAAGGAATCATTATCCGTACAAGCTGTGAAGGAATATCTACACTTGGACGTGTAACCTCCGGTGTAAAGGTTATCAATCTGAATTATGATAATAATGTCAAGGTAGCATCCATGACAGAAGTACAAAAAGAAGAATTCGACGATGAGAATCCGGAGGGAGAAGGTCCGGAAGAAACGGAAGATACAGAAGTATCAGAAGAACAGTCATCGGAAGAAACTTCAACAGAAGAATAATATAAAAAATACCGGCTGAATAAAATCAGTCGGTATTTGTAAAGAAGGTAAAAGTTACTTAATAAAATTGGAGGTGGGATATGCCGTCTAAAATGTATTTGGGGTTATATAATGCTATCAACAGCATTGTATTTAAAACAGCAACAACGGAAGCAACGACAGAAGCACAGAATATAATTACCAAAAATGACAGGTTAAGTAAGTTTCTGGAATCTTCCAATAATACAATAGGTATTTCCAGTTATATTATGGATATTTTGTATATATTGATCGTTCTGGTCATTGCAGTGGCGTTTCTGACGCTGCTTGCACATATATACAAATATATGAAACAAAAGAGAGATCCACATTATAAAAGAAATGATGATGATTTCTTAGATAATTAAAAAAGAGGATAAAAGAGATGCGTACAATTAATACAGATGAGATTATTCAGACTGTAAAAAAGATGTGTATAGAGGCAAATCTAAAATTGTCAGAGGATATGGAAAAGGCAGTCAGAAATGCCGCAACAGAAGAAGACAGTGTACTTGGCAGACAGATTCTGACACAGTTATGTGAGAATCTTGATATCGCAGCAAAAGAACAGATACCAATCTGTCAGGATACAGGAATGGCAATATTCTTTGTAAATGTTGGTCAGGATGTTCATATAGAAGGCATGAATCTGACAGATGCGATCAATGAAGGGGTAAGACAGGGATATACAGAAGGATATCTCCGTAAGTCCGTCGTAAGAGATCCGCTGATCCGTGAGAATACAAAGGATAATACACCGGCTATTATTCACTATGATATTGTTCCGGGTGAGAATATCGAGATCACGATCGCACCAAAGGGATTCGGAAGTGAGAATATGAGCCGTGTGTTCATGTTAAAGCCCGCCGATGGAGAAGAAGGAGTAAAGGCAGCTGTTCTTCAGGCAGTCAAGGATGCAGGTCCAAATGCATGTCCTCCGATGTTTGTAGGTGTAGGTCTTGGTGGGGATTTTGAAATGGTTGCAAAGCTTGCAAAAAAAGCACTTACCAGAAAAGCCGGAGAACATTCACCATATGAGCATATCGCAAGAATCGAGAGTGAGATTTTGGATGCCGTTAATCATACGGGAATCGGACCGGGTGGTCTGGGCGGTAAGACAACAGCACTTGCAGTTAATATCGAGACTTATGCGACACATATCGCAGGAATGCCTCTTGCAGTTAATATGTGCTGTCATGTAAACAGACATGTAACAAGGATTCTGTAATGGATCTCAAAGACTGCCATTAAGGTCAATACATGGCAGATATGAATTACAGAATTTATTTTATAGAAGAATAAAAAGAGAGAGATGAGGAAAATGGATAAGCATATTACAGCACCATTTGATAAAAAACAGGTAGAAGAACTTCATGCAGGAGATTATGTATATATATCAGGTGTGATTTATAGTGCCAGAGATGCTGCACATAAGAGAATGTATGATACATTGATCGAGAATGAAAATGATGAATCAAAGCTTCCAATTAAGTTGGAAGGAAATGTAATCTATTACCTGCAAGAGAAGGACAGGTCATCGGATCGGCAGGACCAACAACCAGCAGTCGTATGGACAAATACACACCACTCATTCTTTCAAAAGGTTTGAATGGAATGATCGGAAAAGGAAAGAGAAGTCAGGCAGTTATTGATGCCATCGTAGAAAACAAGGCAGTATATTTTGCTGCGGTAGGCGGTGCAGGTGCACTCCTTTCCAAATGTATCAAGAAATCAGAAGTCGTTGCATATGATGATCTGGGAACAGAAGCCATCCGTAAGATGACAGTTGAAAATCTTCCTGTTATTGTTGTAATTGACAGCAAAGGAAATAATCTGTACGAAACAGCGGTTGCAGATTATCTGAAACAGCAGGAATAATAATATAGAATAAAGCTGTTTTCGTTCTATTATATCAAAATTGATATATTAAAGAATTATAATAGGGATATTCACAGCTATACATAATTATGTGCATCAGGTTACAATAGCATTGTGATGTTCAAAGCCATTTAAATAGTAAATGTTTAAGAGAGATGCGCTGGGATGTTCCTGGCGCATTTTTTCGATTAAAGAGGAGAGTGATGGATATGGGTAAGAACAAAAAGAAAAAAGAAAGTTATTATGATGCAGACCAATCCGGCAGAAAATTTGGTAAATGGAATTTTATCATGTTGGCAGCAATCATCATAATAGAAGCAGTATTATATTATGTATTAACGCCGACAATCAATCTTCACAGTGTTGAATTCTGGATATGGATGATCGTAACAGTTGTTGCACTTTTTATTTGTACACTGAATTTAAAGGCAGAACAGATGGATGATATGCCTGTATCACCAAAACTGACGAAGATATTTGGTATTGTGATCGGAATCATGATCCTGGCAGCACTTGTTGGATGGATCGGATCATCCAAATTATTTGCAGCTTCCAAATATGCGGGTCTGATCCGGATTGAAGATGGAAATTTTGAGAAAGATATCGTTGAAAGCAAAGAGATTAATGACATAGCTCTGATGGATACAGATACAGCGGTTATCATAGGTGAACGTGCGATCGGTTCTTTATCTGATGTGGTCAGCCAGTACGAAGTAAGCAGTGACTACAGTACGATCGATTATAATGGAAGTCCGATGAAGGTAGCAGCTCTGGAATATGCCGGATTCATCAAATATATGAATAATAAAAAGAGCGGTATACCGGGATATGTACTCGTCGATCCAGTAAAGAATGAAGCAAAATATGTAAAGCTTGAAAAACCAATGATCTATTCACCTTCTGCATATTTCAATCAGAATCTTTATCGTCATGTGCAGATGGCATATCCGACGGCTATGTTTGAAGGCTTTTATCTGGAATTGGATGATAACGGAAATCCATATTATATCTGTCCGTTACTTACATCAAATGCAGGTTTGTTCGGTGCAAAGGATGTAAAGGGCGTAGTAATCTGTGATCCATGTACCGGTGATACTGAATATTATGAAGTCGGTGATGTACCAAAATGGGTAGACCGTGTCTATGACGGAGATCTGGCATGTAAAAAATATGACTGGTACGGAAAATTATCCGGTGGTTACTGGAACAGCGTATTTGGCAACAAGGGATGTAAAACGACAACAGATGACTATGGTTATAAGGTAATGAACGGAGATGTGTGGGTATACACAGGTGTAACTTCCGTAAATGGAGATGAATCTAATATCGGTTTTGTTATGATCAATCTTCGTACCGGAGAAAGCAAATATTATTCGATTGCTGGTGCAGAAGAACACTCGGCAATGGCATCCGCAGAAGGACAGGTACAGCACCTTGGATATAAAGCATCCTTCCCTTCATTGATAAATATTGGCGGTATTCCTACTTATATTATGGTATTAAAAGATGCCAGCGGCATAGTGAAGCTTTATGGCATGAAATACAACATCGTAGCAACCGGAAATACACAGAGAGAAACACTGGCATCTTATAATAAACTGCTGGCACAGAATGGATTAAAGACGGGCAAAGATCTGTCCGATGATCTTCCAAACAAGCAGATCACGGTCAAAGATATTCAGTTCATCCAGTTAGAGGATAGTACCTATGTGTATATCACAGATGAAAACAGAAATGTCTACAAGCAGGATTTTGCTGAAAATGAAAGTCTGATCCTCATTCAGCCGGGTGATTCTATCAAAGTATTCTATCAGGAAGGAGAGGATGCAGTCAGTCAGTTGATCTCGTACGAAAAATGATTTGTTGATCTGTTTAGTAAAAAAATACTGTAAAAACAGAATTGCAATGAATGCGTACAATTATATAAAGTATGTGCAAGGTGTATTTAAAGTTTATGTAAATATATACAATTTGCATAAATAAAATTAGCAGTATTGACTAATCACACCAAATTGACACGAGATCAAATATATCGTAAACTATTATTATAGGCTGATTCTTGGGCTGAATCAGTTGATGCAAAAGGTTTTAAACAAGAAAAAAGGAGAGTTCTATGGAAAAGAAGAGAGTATTCAGTAAATCACTAATTTTACTGGCAATTACAAGTATTATGCTGTTTGCGATGAGCATTACATCTATGGCAGCAACTGAGACAAATATGAATATTCAGCAGACAGGTTCAAGCAGTAGCAGGGTAGATATTACATGGCAAACATACCTTGGTCAGAATATTCATTATCATGTGGAAATGAGTTATGATGGTGTAAACTGGGCAATGCAGGATTATGCATATAATTCTAATGAAACAATTTATGGCTTGACAGAAGGCTCATCTTATTATGTAAGAATATCAGTATATAATAAAGATTTTCATTCAACAAATAGTAGCAAAGATGGCAATCTTGTAGCTGTATCACAGAAGCAGTTAGTCAGTACAAATCCTTCAGAGGTACAGAACCTGAGACAGACAGGAGCAACAAAGAATTCTATATCTATGGAATGGGATCCAGTAGCAGGTGCATCATATTATCGGATACTCATATGGGAAAACTATGAGTATAAGACAATCGCAACTTCAAATACAAATTCTGCTACAATTAGTGGATTAGATCCTTCCAGTGAGATCAGGTATTATGTGGCAGCTGTAAAAAATGTAAATGGATATGAGGCTGTAGGCGATGAATCAGAATCTTCCTATATGAAGACAGTTCCAAAGAAAGTAACCAGAGTAGCAATAACAGACTTATACGATAATATTAAGGTATGTTATTATGGTTGGACATCTTGCGAGAAAGCAGATGGATATCAGTATGAAATTACTAGCTTAAATGGAAAGAAAAAATATTATAAAGCTACAACAACCTCTACAAGTGCTCGTTTAACAACATATCCTGTAGGTGCATTTACAAAGGCAAGAGTAAGAGCATATGTTGAAATTAATGGAAAGAAAACATATGGTCCATGGTCAAATTATGATTATAATGCTTGCAGTAAGGATGTTACAGCAAGAAGAAGTAAAAATGGTAAGAAAATTACGTTGAAGTGGAAAAAGGTAAGTGGGGTATCAGAATATCGAATTTACATTTCAACTAAAGAAAAGAAAGGTTACAAAAAGGTTGCAACTGTAAGTTCCAAGAAATCAAGCTATACAATTACAAAGTATAATAAGAAGAACCTGAAGAAGGGTCAGAAGTATTATGTACAGTTAAGATATGTTGGTAAGAAAGGAAAGAAGAAGGTTGTAAGTAACATATATAGTTATGTACGTCTTTAATAAACAAAATTGGTAAGAAGTCATATAAGGCAGATGCAACTTGGTACACATATACATATATGAGCAAGTATTATTAAAAATATTACTTTAACAATCATAAAAGTATCTGGTAAAATTTAAAACACCGGAGGAATCATAGTTTTTTGCGATATGGTTTCTCCGGTGTATTTATTTTTCAGGCGAGACATGGTTTTGTGCATAATTAACAAAAATAAAACACCAAATTGACAAAATAAATAAAAACGAGTACTCTGAAATTACAGGGTACATTTTATATAGGTATTTTGTGCATCAAAAAAAATAGAGGAGAGTATTTTATGGGACAAAGGGTAGTAAAAAGATCATTTCTATTGGTTGCAATCATGTCAATCATGTTATTTGCAATGAGTATTACGGCATTTGCAGATGGCGGAGTGACAGGACTTAAGCAGACAGGAGTATCTGCATCAGAAGTAGCAATCTCTTATAACGAGGTAACGAATGCATCCGGATATTTAGTATACTATGCAGGCAGTGATGGTGTATGGCAGCGACTATATGGTCGGACAGAGGTCTCACAGCTAGACAGCAGATCAAACATTGTAACAATATCAGGTTTGAAAGCAGCAACTGTTTATACAGTAAAAGTTGTTCCCGTATTTATTGTAAATGGTACATATGCAACAGATGAGAATCAGGCAGGTACATTGCAGGTATTTACATCTCCGAATGTAGTTACAGGTCTGAAACAGACAAAGGCAACAGCAAAGACTGCAACATTATCATGGAAAAAGGTAAGTGGTGCGAATAAGTATTATATCGTAAACAGTTCGAGAACAAAGATCATTGCAAAGACAACAAAGACTTCTGTTACTATCAAAAAATTAAAGACAGGCTCTGCAAATATATATTATGTGTATGCAGTAAAGGAATTTAATAAAAAGAATGCGATATCACAGGGAAAAGGGCTATATGTCTTTACAACACCCGGAAAACCAACAAAACTGGGGGATTATAAGTTAGGAAATTACATCTGGAAACCGACAGAAAGTAATCAGATAACGATTGGATGGAACAGAAGCAAGAAAGATAAGTATTATTCATCAGGATATCGTTTGGAGATTTATTCTTTAGAGGGCAAGAAGATAAAGGTGTATGATATCAAGAATGGTCATACATTATATAAAAAATTCACCGGTATGAAATCCATCAGAAACAAAGGCTTCAAATGCAGAGTTACCGGTTATGTCAAGTTGAATAAAAAGAAATTCTATGGAACAAAGTCAGACTGGAAGGTAATCATTCCACATCCCGGTTTCAAGATGACAAGAACCGGATACCACACAGTAAAACTTAACTGGAACTCTATCAAGAATGCAACAGGTTATACTGTATATGCCTGTAAGGATATGAAGGCAGAGAAGCAGGCGTTCTATAAGGTAAAAGAGGTAGGGGCAGGTACAACTTCCTGTGAAGTAAGCAATCTTACAAGACAGAGATATGTTGGATTTTATGTTATTCCAACTGTAAAAGTAAAAGGAAAGACATATAAGCCGGCTCCAACGTGGACGATATATGGATATTTGAATTAATATGCGTTAATCATTGAATTAAGAACTATAAAAGTCATGGGAATATGTAATCTGTACAGATAACATTTCTTGTGCAGTAAAGGACTTCTATGGGGTAAAATGTATATTTGTAAAGAATGCATTTGAACCTGTAGAAGTTTTTTATATAAAAAAAGATATTGACTATAAATATAAAATTTGATATTTTTGTAATATAATTTTAACAAAAAGGAAATGATTTAAATGAAAACAAAGAAAATATCAATTATAAGGATGATTATAATGACTGTTATTGCGGTCTGTTTTTTTTGTAATCTGACTATGGTTGCACATGCTGAAAATGATGTAACAGAGATCAAGCAGACGGCTGCCGGCGAGAATACAGTTATGGTAAGCTGGAAAAAGGCAGAAGGTGCGTATGGTTATAATGTATACATATCGACAGATGGTGTTACTTTTGTAAGAACAACAAAGGGAAGCGAATGCGATGTCTATAATGATACAAAGAAAAAAATCAGTAATCTTACAGCAGGAAGTACATATTATGTATCAATAGAGGCAGTATATAAGGACAGTGAGGGAAATATCACATCGGGAACGATGTCAGATAAAGTGGAAGTCGTAACAGCTCCAAGTGCATCTAAGATATTCACATCATCTATAAAAGAGACAAAGACATCCCCGAATGCAATCTCTTTTAAATGGGGAAGTGTTCGAGGTGCAAACAGATATATCTTATATGTTAACGATAAAAAGATAGCAACGGTAAAGAAGACCAGTGCAAAGGTAAAAGTAAAGGTAGGTTCTGTGAATACAGTTCGTATCACACCGGTTCGACAATCAACATCCGGATTTCTCGCAAAGGGTGGTCATGCGGAAGCGTACGACCTCTATGCTGCGCCGGGAAAACCATGCAAAGTAGCATCTTTTAAGAGAAATAATTACACATGGTATCCGACTGTCAGCAATAAAGTTATGATCGGATGGAATAAATCTGCCCGTGACAAATATGAACCGTCAGGATATCAGGTTCAGATTTATTCTTTAAAGAATAAAAAACTGAAAACATTTAATACTAAGAAGACAAAAGTAAGATTTGATATCCCTGCGGTGAAGGGAAAGGGATTTAAGGTTCGTGTAAGAAGCTATGTTAAGATCAACAATAAAAAATGCTACGGAAGATGGTCAGACTACAAGGTAGTGATTCCTCAGGCAAAGATCAGTATCCAGAGAACAGACGAGACAACGGTTACCGTAAGGTGGAATAAGGTTACAAATGCAAAGCGTTATTATATTTATGCTTGTAATGACATTAAAGCGGCAAAGCCATTATGGAAAAAAGTAGCTGTTGTTGGTTCAAATACCGGAAAATATGAATATAATAATTGTATCGTAGGAAGATCTACTGCGATTTATGTTATTCCGGAGGTAAAGGTTGGTAAGTCATTATATAAAGCTGCATATGTGTGGTATTTATATATGGATATTAAATAAAAAGTTCTTGACAAACCCAATATCCTTTGATATCATGTACTAGCGTCAAAATTTAATATCCCTGGTGGGAACATTTCATTTAGGCATTTTGCAGAAGTACTCAAGTGGCTGAAGAGGCGCCCCTGCTAAGGG
>ERZ779981.340-NODE-340-length-24340-cov-2.25967_pt1 | contig 24340 bp, 20 predicted proteins | sample MGYA00511182_ERZ779981 | MGnify/ENA primary metagenome ERZ779981 (study PRJEB29588, sample SAMEA2149539) | human gut metagenome | biome: human gut; feature: human-associated habitat; material: faeces | place: Denmark | collected 2008/2010 ... | reverse complement strand
CCACGAGAACCTTTTTGCCCAGCGCAGCCACGCAGGAAGAAAGGTTGACGCAGGTGGTCGTTTTGCCAACGCCGCCTTTTCCTGAGGTAAAAGTAATCACTTCACCCATGAGGGAACCTCCTGTTTTGATTTATTAATAAAACCCGCAAAAAAACGGGAATTATTCAAATGTTAATCATTTACACCATTTGATGTAGCATTAATATTCTCAGCCTGTCCGTTTAACAGAGAATCAGCATCTTCAACTTTGAAATAGTATGCAAGGATCTTCTTTGAAACTTCTGCCGCATTGTGGGAAGTATATCCATTTGCAATACGCGTTGCAATTGATATTTCAGGATTATCGTACGGAGCATAACCGACAAACAAAGCGTGGTTTGGCCGTTTCAGATCCTCCTGTGCCGTACCTGTCTTGCCGGCTGCCTCGATTGGAAATCCATCGAATTCTTTTGTATTTTCAACCACCATGCGCATACCGGTATGAATGGCATCCCAGTCACTGTCACTTAAGACATCCACGGTATTGCGGATCTCCGGTTCGTATTGTTTTAATGTGTTTCCGTCAGAATCCGTTACTTTGTTTAAAAGTGTGTAATTATATACGGTACCACTGTTTGCAACGGCAGTAACATATCTGGCGAGCTGTATCGTGGAGTAGTTATTATTACTCTGACCAATGGCAGCCATGACAGGGAAACTATCTGCGACCTGCGGTTTGCTCTCTTCAATTTCTATGCCGGTTGTTTCATTCAGGCCATAAAGTGAAGCATATTTCTGAATTTTTTCAATACCGTTTTCTGCGGCATCATTATTGTAGCTCATTGCATAATTATTGGTACTGAGACGGTAACCAACTTCATAGAAGAAGTAGTTACAGGAATCTCTAAGTGCTTCAGACACATTAATAAGACCATGTGATCCGTGGGAAGAACGATAAATCCAGCATTCCGGTTCATTGCTTACGTTTTTGTACACTCCAAGATCCTGGATCTGCTCCGTCGTACTGATCACATGTTCTGCAAGACCTGCCGTCGCTGATACCATTTTAAATGTAGAACCAGGTGCCGTCCGCTGCTGGGTTGCATAATTGTACAGAGGTCTTGCATTATTTTGCTGCAGGCTGTTGAAGTAATCGGAATCGACGGTGTTTGCAAGCCTGTTACCGTCGTATCCAGGATAACTTACCAAAGCGAGAACTTCCCCTGTCTTTGTATCTGTGATCACACAGGAGCCCGCACATGGATCTAAGGCAAGCTGTGCCGGTGTAATTTCAAGATTCTGGATCTTTTCCTTGATAAAGGAAGCCGGTGCAATTGTGCCGCCTGATAATCCTGCAATATCATCCTCGTCAAATGCCAGAATATTCTGATCAAATAAGATCAGACAAAGCTGTCTTCCGGTAATTGCATCGGTCTGGATTAAATATTCATATATAATTTTTGTAAAATCTGAATCTGTACTGATATCATTTAGAATATAATCACACAATGCATCATATATTTCAGTAGAATCTGAATATTTTTCACTTACGGAAAACTTTGTAATGTCGATCCACCCTTTGGCAATTGCATGGTTTAAATACTCCTGCGGGCCAATCGCCCCATTCTGCCATTGAAGGTAAACCTCATCGGACGTATCAATATTTTTCTTTAACAGGATATTGTTATCATGAAGCATATTTTTTATGATATAGGTAAAATAATCCTGATATTCCTCTGTCATCGATGCAAATGGTGTCGGTGCACTTCCGGTCAGTTCGGTGCGTATCTGTTCAATTACAGCATTTTGTCTGCTGGCAAAGATCTGCTGTACTTCCCGTTCCGTGGGGGATGCATTTTCTTCTGAAAAATGTGAAAAATCAATCACATTATTGTTAATCAGTGCAAAATAGACATCTGTGATCGGAATATTGATATCTGATCCAGGATTATCAATATTGGAGTATACGATTCCGGCAATCTCCTGCTCTAAAAGATTATATACTGCAATCTGAAGATCTTTGTCGATAGACAGATAGACATCATTTCCTGCCTGCGGTTCTTCGTGTTCAATGACTTTTACCGCTTTTCCAAGATAATCCACATAGAGCTTTTCATGACCTTTCTCACCTTTTAAATCGCTGTCCATATACTGTTCAATACCAAGTTTACCGACTACGTCATTTAAAGTATAGGAATCATCTGTCTCTGAAAGTTTATTGTATTCGTCGGTGGATATTTTTCCGGTGTAACCGATAATGGAAGAAAAATATTCACTATCGTTGTACTTTCGTATGGTATCCTCTAATACTTCAACCCCCTGCAATTCTGCAGCGTGTTCGCTGATATAGGCAACCGATTCCTCGGAAACGTTCGTTGCGATCGTTGTTGCAATATATTTCTGATAGGCATTTTGTGCCATGGAAAAACGTACAACAGTAATCTTATATGCCATTGCATCATCATATTCGGTTCCAATGGCATAACGGTTGCTGCCCGCCAGATATTGCATAACCTGTGCAGCGGTTGCTTCCGTCGGTTTAAAATCAAGTTTGTTGCGGGAAATGATGTCAGATTCATCTTCCTGCATACTTTCAAATGAAGCCTCTCCAAACACATCTGCCAGAAAACGTTTCCAGGTTGCGCCGGATTCTTCTATGTTATAACTGTAATTGCCATTGTCATCCAGCAATATTTTAAAATCGTTGACAATGGAGTCTCCATTTTCTTCAAGTGCGGTTACGACCTGTGCAATTTCTGCATTGATCGCTGCATTTTTTGCTTTCGTAGAACTGTAAGTACCATTATCCTCGATCGTAATGGAATATGCCAGTTCATTGTAGGCGAGCAGGTTGCCATTGCGGTCATAAATATTTCCGCGTGTACTGTTTAAGGTGCGTTCCTTGACGATTTTGAACGTATAATTGTCCTGATATTCTTTTCCATTTACAATCTGAAGAGAAAAAATACGCCACAGAAGAATGGAAAACAGCAGAATCATCACAACTGTTGCTACAACCAGCCGCGATTTAAAAAACATACGGCATGCTTCTTTTATATTATCAAACAAATTTGCTTGCACTCCTTTTCTCGATTGCTTCCAGTTTCTGGTTTATCTTTAAAATTATGAAATACAAAAAAATTGTTATAACCATGGTATAAACCAACTCTGGTATCATTAATTGTAAAAAATAGTAGTTAAAGTCGTATCTGTTTCGAAAAAGAAACATAATAAAATAAATCAGAAGGTTGCAGCTTAAATCACTGCCTGCAATCAGGACAAGCGGCAGTTTAATATCTTCCGGATAAAAAAGTTTACGGAACATTCCATTGATATAACCGATATACATATATAAAAGGCTGTAAAATCCAAGAACACCTCCACCGAAAATATCTAAGAGCAGTCCGCAGAAAAAACCGATAAAAAGCCCTTCTTTGCGTCCACGCATAAAACCAAAGGACGATGTTACGATAATCAGAAGGTTTGGTGATATGGATGCAAAGGAAAGTGTGTCAAAAAATGTCGTTTGCAACAGATAGCAGACGCCAATAATAATAAATACGGTAATCTTTCTTCTCATAAATAACCTCTATTTCTAAGATTCTGCTGTCTGTTTCTTATTTAAAATGACAAGAACTTCTTCGATATGCTCAAAATCGACCGCCGGTGTAATGGTACCCGACTTTGTAAGATTATTAGAATCCATGGTAAGTGTACTGATATAACCGATCAGAATTCCCTGCTGATAGCGGTTTGATACATAAGAAGTAACGACGGGATCACCGATGGCAACTTTATTGTCCTTATCATTGAGATTTGAAAATTCAATGACCATATTTTCATTCATATTCTGTAAACTGCCATTTACGATCAGGTTATCCGATGTGGTTGTAACCATACCACTGACTTTTATGGTATCATTTATGATAGCAGAAACTTTTGCATAGTTTGGTCCTACGTCTGTGACAATTCCTACAAGACCACTTCCCGCGATCACGTTCATGTCCACTTCGATTCCATCGTTAGATCCCTTGTCAATCGTAAAATTCGTAAACCAGTTGCCGCCGTCTTTCCCGATAACATTTGCTGCAACTTTATCGTAACTTGGATATTTCTGATCCAGTTTTAAAAGTTCTCTTAAATTGTCAAGCTCGTACTGCTCTAATTTAATGGTATTTAATTCCGTGGTCAGATCATCCACCTGACGTTTCAGGTCTTCATTTTCTGCCATAACATCATTTAATTTTTTTAGATTGTCTGCTTTTTCACCAATCCAGCTGCCAACAGAATTAATGCCGCGCTGCATTGGGATAAATACATATCCGGCGACAGTATTTAATGGTCCGCCGGATATGCCGAGTGTAAAACTGAGTAATATTGCCACAATACATACACCGCTTAAGATAAGCAATATATATTTTGTGGGAAGAACAAATTTTGGTTTTCGTTTCATACTTTCCCCTAAATCAAGATCTTACTTTTCATGCTGAAGGCAAGATGTTTGTATTTGCTGTCGGAAACAATTTTTACAAGACCACGCACAACGCACTCTTCCGGTTCTTCACAGGTATTGATATCAATTCCTGTGATATCTGCAAACAATTTATCCAGATCATGAATCTGGGAACTTCCGCCTGTGATATAGATTCCGGAATGGATAATATCTTTTGCAAGTTCCGGTGGTGTTTTCTCTAAGATCATTTTGATGGAATTGCAGATACTTTCGAGATTATCTTTGATTGCTTCATAGACAACTCCGCCTGACATTTCCATTTCGATCGGAAGTCCGCTTACAACATCTCTGCCGACAACGATCATCGTATCTTCATTGCCCGGGATACCGGAACCCAAACGTTCTTTCATACTCTGTGCTGTTTTCTGCCCGATCACCAGATTATAATTACGTTTTACATAAGTAATGATGGATTCATCAATCTTATTGCCGCCAAAATGGAGAAGATCACTAAGTACAAGTCCTCCAAGTGAAATAACAGAAATCTCGGTCGTATCTGCACCGATATCTACAACCATGATACCGGTCGGTTCATTGACGTCTAATCCCAATCCCACAGCATCTGCGATTGGTTTTTCACATAAAAGAACACTCTTTGGTTTCATCTTGCTCTTATAGAACATGTCAAAAAACGCTTTTTTCTCTACTTCTGTGATACTTGTCGGTACTGCCACAATAAATTCTGCCCCCTTTAAGCTTCCCTTGACATGTGTTTCTAAGAAAAGCTGTATCATGGACTGAAGATTGTTGAAATCTGCGATGACACCTGTTGTAACAGGGAATGTCACATGGATAGACTCCGGGGCCTTTTCATACATTGCGTATGCCGAGTTACCATAAGCATAGATCTCATCTTTATTTTTTAATGCGATCGTGTTTTTCTCATTTAAGATTTTGTTGGAAGACTTGCAGTAAATTTTCATATTGCATGTTCCAAGATCAATACCGTATACGTTGTTTGTCATTGTTCTCTCCCTTTGGAACGCGGTTTAAACCACGATCCTGTTATTTTCTCTGTAACTAAAGTAAGAATGATCTCCGATAATAACATGGTCGGAAAGCGGAATGCCCATCAACTGTCCGCAGTTTAAAATCCGTTTTGTAACGACATCATCTGCATGGGATGGTTCCGGTATACCGCTCGGATGATTATGGACTAAGATAAGATGTGCTGCATGACAGTTGATTGCTGTTTCAAAAACCTCACGCGGCGAAACAATCGTCTCGTTTGCACTGCCGACAGAAAGCAGTTTATCACCTTTCATGTGGCATTTGTTGTCGAACATACAGACGATCAGATGTTCTTTGTTCTCGTGGCGCAGATGCTCCATATAGTAATCTGCGATGGTTCTCGGATTAGTCATGCATACGTTTGGTGCTGATTTTGTCTGTGCAATCCGCTTTGATAATTCCGCAATACATTTTAACTGGATTGCCTTTATGGGACCAATTCCACGTATTTTCTGCATCTTTTCAAACGGAATGTCATAGAGGTTTAACAAATTGCGATGACCGTCATTTAACAGATTCTGCGCAACTTCCACAGACTTCAGACCGCTTGTCCCTGAACGGATAATCACTGCTAACAGCTCTGCATCACTTAAGTATTCCGGGCCATATGTAAGAAACTTTTCATATGGCTTTTCCGAATCCGGCAATTCTTTTACCGTAGTAATTTTGTTCATAAATGCTTCCTCTCTGCTCTCCCGGGAAGCATACATAAATCACATTATATTCTATCATAACAAGTCAAGGTCGACAAGTTTTCGTTCCTTAAGTTTTTGTAAAGATTTGAGAATGCCCAGTTTTGCGTGATACCAGGTCAGTCCGCCCTGGAAATAAACGGCATATGGAGGCTTGATCGGACCGTCTGCACTCAGCTCAATGGACGATCCCTGTACAAAAGCACCTGCCGCCATGATGACATCGCTGTCATAGCCCGGCATTGCCCACGGTTCCGGCGTTACATAGCTGTCGACCGGTGCCGCCGCCTGAATTCCCTCACAGAATGCAATCAGTGCATCCGGATTGTGGAATGCGACCGCCTGAATGATATCGTGACGGCTCTCACTTCCGTTCGGAACAACCTCAAATCCAAGTTTTTCGTAAATATTTGCCGCGAAGATCGCACCCTTTAATGCGCCGCTCACCACGGTCGGTGCAAGGAAAAATCCCTGATAAAAAGACTGGATGACACCTAAGGATGCACCGACTTCTTTTCCGAGTCCCGGAGAGGTCAGACGGTAAGCTGCATTTTCGACACATTCTTTTTTCCCGACGATATATCCGCCAATCGGCGCAAGTCCGCCGCCCGGGTTTTTAATCAGAGAACCAACGATCATGTCCGCTCCGACTTCAAGCGGTTCCTGCTCTTCGACAAATTCACCGTAACAGTTATCTACCATACAGATGACATTCGGTTTGATGCCTTTGATGTAGGAGATCAGTTCTCCAATACGTGCCACGGACAGGGTTGGTCTGGTTGCATACCCTTTGGAGCGCTGGATCGTCACGAGTTTTGTCCGCTCATTGATCGCCTCTTTGATATGTTCAAAATCAAAACTTCCGTCCGGCAGAAGATCCACCTGACGGTAAGACACGCCATATTCTGCCAGAGATCCCTTTGACGGACGGATGCCGATCACTTCCTCTAAGGTGTCATATGGTTTTCCGACCGGGGATAAAAGTTCATCTCCCGGACGAAGGTTTGACATTAAAGCAAGTGCTAAAGCGTGTGTGCCGCAGGTAATCTGCGGACGTACTAAAGCATCTTCTCCTTTAAAGCAGGATGCATATACTTTTTCTAATGTGTCACGTCCGAGGTCGTTGTAGCCGTATCCTGATGACATATTAAAGCACTCTGCACTCACACGGTTGTCCTGCATCGCTTTGATGACTTTTAACTGGTTGTATTCTGCCGTAGCATCGATCGCTGCAAAACGTTCTTTTAAGGAATCTTCGATTTTTTCTCCAAATTCATATACTTCTCTTGAAATACCAAGGGCTTCGTATTGTTCTTCCATCCACTTATTCATGACTGATTATTTCCTTTTCTTCTAAAATTGATATCATATCTTTTAAAATCGCTGCATCATCATAGCCAAATGCCTGCTTGTCGAGCCAGATCACATCCCGCTCTCTCTTAAACCATGTCAACTGGCGTTTTGCAAAGTGGCGCGTCTCACGCTTGATGATATAGACAGCTTCCTCTAAGGTACACCCGCCGTCTAAATATGCAAGGATCTCCTTGTAGCCGAGCCCCTGCATGGAAACCATTTCCCGGCTGCAGCCCATGGATTTTAATTTTTTTACTTCCTCCACGAGTCCGGCTTCTATCATTGCGTTCACACGTCTGTCAATGCGTTCGTACAATTTTGCACGCTCATCCGTGAGTACAAAATAGGCAAAATTGTATGGAGACTGTTTTTGTCGTTCCGTTTCGTTGTGCTCAGATATTTTTTTGCCGGACAAATGATAAAATTCTAACGCCCTTATCACACGTTTGATATTATTGGCATGGATCGCTTCGGCGGAAGCTGGATCCACTTCGCGCAGTATTCCGTGCAGATATTCTGCGCCATGTTCTCTGGCAAGATCTTCTAACTGCCTGCGGTAAGTCTCATCACACTGCTGCTCTGTAAAATCAATATCATACAAAAGTGCCTGAATGTAAAATCCGGTGCCCCCGGCTATGATCGGGATTTTTCCATCCGCATAGATTTCTTTTAAATATTCTTTTGCCATCGTGACAAAACGCACAACGTGAAATTCTTCGTCCGGCTCTAGCTCATCGATCATATAATGCGTAACACCCTGCATCTCCTCCGGTGTGATCTTGGCAGAACCGATATCCATATGGCGGTAGGCCTGCATAGAATCCGCAGAGATCACCGCTCCATTTATTTTTTTTGCCAGTTCCACCGAGAGGGCACTTTTCCCCACCGCGGTCGGACCGGTCAGAATAATCATTGGTTTTTGCTGCATATCAGACAATCCTTTTAAATTTCTTTTCTATTTCATATTTGGTCATGGAAATGATCGTCGGGCGTCCGTGCGGGCAGTTGTACGGATTTTCAAGCTCCAACAGTTCATCGATCAGCCGTTCTGCCTCCGGCCTGCTGATGTGCTGGTTTCCCTTGATAGCTGCCTTACAGGACATCGACGCAACTTTTTCCATAATGGCATTTGGTGAATCATTTTCATTTATATTTGCAAAATCATCTAACATTTCAAGAAACATTGTTTTTGTGTCAATCCCGGTAAAATCAGCCGGAATAGCAGTCACTGCATATTCCTTTCCGCCGAACGGTTCGATTTCATAGCCGAACGCATCGATCTGCTCCCTGTATTTTTCAAGCATCTCGATCTCTTCAATGCTGAGTGTCAGGATGATCGGCGGACTGAGCGTCTGTGATGAAAATGTTTTTTCACGCACTTTTTTCATCGTTTTCTCATAAAGTACTTTTTCATGCGCTGCATGCTGGTCGATGATGAACAGCTTGTCCTCATACTCTACCATCCAGTAAGTATCGAACAGCTGTCCGATGATCTTGTGTTTCTTCTTGGCATCTTTTGTCAGAAACCCTTCGGAGACTGCCGCAAGTTCCTGTTGCTCGTAAGTGACTTTTGACTCCGGTAAAGCTGCCGCTGTCTCTTCTGGCAGGCTTGCCGTTGTTTTATCCGCCTGTATTGGCTGCGGTACGGGTTTGGAAACGGTGTATGTATTGCTTTCCGATACCCGATCCGCGGACTGTTCTGTGACAGCCGTTTCTTTCTTTGGAAGAAGCGAGTTAAAGACAGAAAGGTTTTCCGGCGGTGCTGATTCCTTCTGCGGTGCTGCGCTCTGCATCGGAATTGTTGTCTGCTCGTCTTCATTTTCTTTTGACGCAGCGAAACCAGACTGTCCGCCTGTTCCCTGCTGTATGTTCTGCGGCTGAAACCTTCCTCCACTCCGCACCGTTTCAACACCCCGGCGCTCAAACGGTTCCGGGAGCGGTGCCTTGATGTTTTCCCGTTTCCGTATCTTTTCTTCCTGCACCGGTACTTCAGGGATAAAATCTTTGTGCGTCAGTGCGCCCCGGATAATTTCAAACAATGTCTTATAGATCGCCTCATTGTTTGAAAAACGGAGTTCCATCTTCGTCGGATGCACGTTGACATCTAAAAGATCGGTATCCATGGAAAAGTACAGAACGCAGAACGGATACTGGTGCTGCATCAGAAAGCCTTTGTACGCTTCCTCAATCGACTTTGAGAGCAGCGCGCTCTTGATATAACGTCCGTTGATAAAGTAATTCTCAAAATTACGGTTTCCGCGGGAAATTAACGGTTTTCCGATAAAACCCTTGACATGAAAATACTCATTTTTATGGTCGATCTCTAAAAGCCCGGAGGTGATATCCCTGCCGTAGATATGATAGATCATATCTTTTTCCCTGGAATTGCCGGAGGTATGCATTTTCGTCTGACCGTTATTGATAAATTTAAAGGAAACCCCCGGATGTGACAGGGCAAGACGCTCCATCAGGTCATTGATATAATTGCCCTCCGTCTGCGCGGTCTTTAAAAATTTGCGCCTCGCCGGTGTATTGTAAAAAAGATTGCGGACGATAAAAGTGGTTCCCTCCGGCGCACCGATCTCCTCATTTTCCTTTTCTTTCGAACCCTCAATAACATAGCGGGTACCGGTCAGCTCCCCGTATGTTTTTGTGATCAGCTCGACCTGTGAAACTGCAGCGATACTTGAGAGCGCCTCACCGCGGAATCCCAAAGAGGTAATGCTCATCAGATCTTCCACGCTTTTGATCTTGCTGGTCGAATGGCGCAAAAAGGCAAGCGGAACCTGCGCCCTCTCGATGCCGCAGCCATTGTCCGTGATACGGATAAATGAAATACCGCCCTCTTTGATCTCAACTGTGACGGCAGTTGCCTTTGCATCGATGGCATTTTCCACCAGTTCTTTTACCACGGAAGAGGGGCGTTCCACAACTTCCCCGGCTGCAATCTTGTCAATTGTCTCCTGACTGAGCAGTGTAATTTCAGGCATACAGATTCACCTCTTTGTTTCAATCGTTTCTGCTGCATTTCCTGCAGCATTATTCTGTTATGGTCTTGGCATCTTAGGAACGCCGGACACCGGTTTCCCGCAAGGTCTTGTCTCGGAGCAGTATCCGAAGTAATCACATTTTGGCATAAACAGATTATCTGCGATCCAGCGCCATTCTTCCGAATATTCCGAAAGTGCTTTTCGGATGTCACCAAATAACTGGCGGTATTCCCAATATGCACGGTTACACATTCTCTGATGGCTCATCTCCGTTAAACTGCGCAGATTTCTTTTATCCACGATCGACGCCGTCATGCCAAGCGGCAGTCCGTTTGCAACATCTTCCTTTGGAATCCCGTAGTCTTCCTGCAAAGCGCGGCATTCTTCATTGATATGCGCCATTAATGCCTGATATTTTTCCAATGCTTCTTTGTTGTTCTGGATCGACGGCGGGATGATGTAATCAAATCCGCGTCCGGCATAATTGATATAGCGTGTACTTGACTGTAAACGTGTCGGTGAGCCGCCAATATGTGTATACCACTCGCGCTCTACTCTCGCGGAATAGCCGGCAATGATCATCTCTACATTTACATATTCCATGACTCTTCCATGTCCGGAAATGATACAGTCCATGCCCCGTTTATAATTTTTCTCCGGATCTTCTACATTTCCTCCCCAGCAGACACCGGCGCGCTGTCCCATCAGCGTGATCGGGTTTTTAGTTGTCTCCGGCAAAATTGTAATTGTGCCCATAAATTTTATTCTCCATTTCTACCAGCGGTTTTTTATTTTATTCTGTAATTCATAAAGTTTGTTTAATGCCTCGATCGGTGTCAGATTTCCGACATCAATCGTTTTTAACTCTTCTAAAATATCATCGTCCTTTACGGTATCAAATAAAGACATCTGTGTCAAATCAACTTCATCCAAACGTTCTTTTTTCTTTTTCGTTCCTGCCGTTGCAGGCGTGATGTTTTTCGTGACAGACGTGATATCATTTGCGCTCAGCTCTTCCACGATTTCTTTGGCGCGTTCAATCACGGAATCCGGAACACCGGCAAGTTTTGCAACCTGGATACCGTAGCTCTTATCCGCACCGCCCTGCACGATCTTGCGCAGAAATACAATGTCGTCGCCTTTTTCTTTGACCGCGATACAGTAATTGTGGACGTTGTTTAACTTTCCTTCCAGCTCAGTCAGCTCGTGATAATGTGTCGCAAACAGTGTCTTTGCACCGAGCAGACGCGGGTTGCTGATATGTTCAACTACCGCCCATGCGATACTTAAACCGTCAAAGGTACTTGTTCCGCGTCCGATCTCATCGAGTACTAAAAGCGAATTGGATGTGGCATTGCGCAGGATATTTGCGACCTCGTTCATCTCCACCATAAAGGTACTCTGACCGCTTGCAAGATCATCCGATGCCCCGACACGGGTAAAAATACGATCCACGATGCCGATCTTTTCCGATCTGTGCCATCAGAACGATCAATGCAGCCTGTCTCATGTAAGTGGATTTGCCTGCCATGTTCGGTCCGGTTATGATTGCAATACGGTTATTTCCGTTATCTAAATATGTATCGTTATCGATGAACATATCGTTTGTGATCATTTTTTCGACAACCGGATGTCTGCCGCCCTTGATATCGATCACTCCACTGTTGGTCATCTTTGGTCTGCAGTAATTATTCTGGTCTGCAACGACTGCAAGTGATACAAAAACGTCTAAGTTTGCGATTGCTTTCGCTGTCCGCTGGATACGGACAACTTCTTCTGCAATTTTATTCCGTACTTCACAGAACAGATCATACTCTAAGCTGACGAGCTTGTCCTCCGCGCCTAAGATCATATCTTCTAATTCTTTTAATTCCGGTGTGATGTAACGCTCCGCATTGGCAAGTGTCTGTTTTCTGGTAAAATAATCCGGCACCAGATCCTTGTAGGAATTGGTCACTTCCAGATAATAACCGAACACTTTGTTGTATTTGATCTTTAAATTTTTAATGCCGGTTTTTTCCCGTTCTTTTGCCTCTAACTCTGCAAGCCAGGTCTTTCCCTCTGTTTTGGCATTGCGGTATTTATCGACATCCTCATTATAACCTTCCTTGATCAGTCCGCCCTCGCGCACAGAGATCGGCGGTTCTTCCATGATCGAACGATCTACCAGGGAGCAGAGTTCTTCCATGGCATCAATGTCGTTCTGGATATTTTTTAGCAGTGCACCGTCAAACTCATCGAGCAGGGATTTGATCGGAGGCAGCATGCTGATAGAATTCTTAAATGCGATCAGATCACGCGGATTGGCTGTCCGGTAAGTCACACGGGTGATCAGACGCTCAAGGTCATAAATCGGATTTAAATACTCGCGCAATTCCTCCCTTGTGATCACATGATCGTTTAACTCACCAATGGCTTCCTGGCGCAGTTCAATCTCGGTTTTATCGATCAATGGCTGTTCCACATAAGCACGAAGTGTCCTTGCTCCCATCGCTGTTTTGGTTTTATCTAACACCCATAGCAGTGAACCGCGTTTTTGCTTTTCACGCAGTGTCTCCACCAGCTCTAAATTACGTCTGGTCGAACTGTCTATGATCATATATTTCCCGGTTGAGTATGGATGAATCGCAGAAAGATTGCCAAGATCATTTTTCTGTGTTTCATACAGATAGCGGAGCAATGCCCCCGCAGCGATCGTGCCGCACGCATAATCAGATAATCCAAGCCCCTCAAGACTCTGTACCTTAAAATGGTCTTTTAACGTATTTTCTGCCGTCTCGTCACTGAAATACCATGCCTCTAAAGAGTACACTGCAATACCAAGGCGATTTTTCATATCAGAGAGATCGACACCGCTCATATAAAAGCTCTCATTGCAGATGATCTCGGATGGTGCAAATTTGTTGATCTCGTCAATCAGTTTCCGCTCCGTATCGACCTCTGTAACAAAATAGTCTCCGGTCGAGATGTCCGCTAATGAAATACCGTATTTATCTGCAAGATATACGATACACATAATGTAATTATTTTTGGATTCGTCGAGAGCCTGCATGTCTGTGTTTGTTCCCGGTGTGACGATGCGGATCACCTCACGCTTTACAAGACCTTTTGCAAGTTTTGGATCCTCCACCTGCTCACAGATCGCAACTTTATGACCGTTTGCAACCAGTTTATTTAAGTATCCTTCCACTGCATGATAAGGAACACCGCACATCGGCGCGCGTTCCTCTGCACCACAGCTTTTGCCGGTCAGCGTCAGTTCAAGTTCTTTTGAGACAACGATCGCATCATCAAAAAACATCTCATAAAAATCACCGAGTCTGTAAAACAAAATGCAATCTTTATATTCCTCTTTTGTTTTTAAATATTGCTGCATCATAGGTGTATATTCTGCCACGTCTTTAACCTCTGTTCTTTTTCTATTCATCATAATAGCGTCCGTCAAATGGATCATCTATTTTTTCCATAATTGTAATCTATCATTTACTCTCTATGGCATATCTACCGATTGCCTCGGCAACCTTTAAGCCGTCCATTGCCGCAGACATGATACCACCTGCATATCCGGCGCCTTCCCCGCATGGGTAAATGCCGCGGATATTCGACTGGAATGATTCATCACGCACGATACGCACCGGGGAAGATGTACGGCTTTCGACACCGGAAAGGATCGCATCCTCACGGTCAAATTCCGGAATCGCACGGGAAAAATGATGCATTCCTTCTATGAATGATTCCTCTAATTCTTCCGGCAGAAGTCCTCTCAAATTACAAAGTACGGAATCACCCTTTGTTGTACTCTCAAATGCACCGTAGGAAACGGAAGGACGATTTTTACAGTAATCACCAAACAACTGCTGTGGGATCTTTCCATTTCCAAGTTTCCATGCCCGCTCCTCCAGACGTTCCTGAAAACGGACGCCGGACAGTACATCTTCTTTCCCATCGGCATCTTCTAAAACGCCATGACGGATCGCATCCGCCTTAAAATCTTCCGGTGTGACGGAGACGATGATCGCACTGTTTGCGTTGCTGCCGCCACGGTCCGAGTAACTCATGCCGTTGACTGCAAGACGGTGTTCTTCGGAGGAAGCGTTTACGACATAACCGCCCGGACACATGCAAAAGGAGTATACCCCTCTGCCGGAGGGAAGATTTGCCGTCACTTTATAAGGTGCCGCAGGAAGTTTGTCTGCATATAAATCTCCGTACTGTGTCAGATCGACCTCGCTCTGCGGATGCTCCACACGGAATCCGACCGCAAAGGATTTTGCCTGCATATTTAAGCCCTTTTCCTGTAACAGCGAAAACGTATCCCTTGCACTGTGACCGATGGCAAGGATCAGGCAGTCGGTATCGATTTGTCTGTCGTGATTTAATTCGATAGATTTTAAGTTCCCGTTTTTGCCGGTGGAAAATCCGGTAACACAGGTCTCAAATAAAAACTCTACGCCATTTTCTGTCATAAATTCCCGCATCCGTTTTATCACATCTGCAAGAATATCTGTGCCGATATGTGGTTTGTTTTCATATAAAATATGTTCCGGTGCCCCAAATTTTACGAATGTTTCAAGAACAAAACGGTTCCTTCCAATGGGATCTTTGACCAATGTATTTAATTTTCCATCGGAAAAGGTTCCTGCACCGCCCTCTCCGAACTGGACGTTCGAGGCGGTGTCTAAGACACCGGTCTCCCAGAACTTCTGCACATCCGCAGTCCGTTCTTCGACCTTTTTACCACGCTCTGCCACGATCGGATGAAAACCCTCTGACATTAATGCATAGGCACAGAACAGTCCGGCAGGGCCTGCCCCCGCGATCACAGGAGTGCGTGAAGGATTTATGACTTCCGGAAGGACGTATTTTTTCACTTTGATTGACATAACATTATTATTGTTAACCTTTTTTAAAATTTTCTGGTCGTCTGCCGTCTCTACATCTACGGAGTACACATAAAACAGATCCGGCTTCTTCCTTGCGTCAATGGATTTTTTGACGATCTGGTATTGAAAAGGCGTGTCCGCCTTTAATTTCAACGCTTTTTTGATCTTTTGCTCTAACTGCACCGTATCATGTGTTACTGGCAGCTTGATCTGATTAATTCGAATCATAATTTCCTCGTTTCTTCCTGTGCGCTTTTTTTCCCGGATGTGCATATTCTCCTGCGTGGCTTCCTGCCACATATCCGCTGGACCAAGCCCATTGCAGATTATATCCACCGCAGATACCATCAATATCAACGACTTCTCCTGCGAAAAACAGTCCCGGAATTAATTTTGACATCATGCTGGCTGAATCGATCTCGCGTGTGTCCACACCGCCCGCACAGACCTGTGCCTGCGCGATATCTTTGCTTCCTGTGATGTCGACACGCAGGTCTTTCAGCAGTTTTGTCAGACGTGTCAGTTGTTTTTCCGGTACTTTTTTTGACGGAATATGAAGATCAATCCCGGCTTCTTTTAAGAGTACCTCTGCAAGCTTTTTATTGCAGAGACCGATCATCGCCTGAGAGGCATCTTTTCCGTGAGCATTCATGCAAAAACGCAGTTTCAGCAGATCATTCACTTCCCCAAAAGACCGGTCCGGCATAAAATCGATCTGTGCATATACCTGTTTTTTCTGTTTTAAAGCTCTGGTTGCATATCGGCTGATCTGAAAAACCGGAATTCCCGATATTCCATAATCCGTCAGCTGTAATTCACCACGTTCTCTGGTCGTTTCTGCTCCGTTTATGTACAGTCTTATCGAAACTTCTGCACGGATTCCTGCAAGCATTTTAAAGAATGACTGCCTGCACTGCAACGGCACCAACGCCGGTACAATATCTATGATATGGTGCCCAAAGTGTTCAATATATGGAAGCGCACTGCCGTCACTCCCACTCTTCGGCGAAGCGAAAAGACCGGTTGCAAAAATGATTGATTTTGCGCGAAAATCTCCTGTGCCTGTCCGGATCAGAAAGAAATCCCCCTGTCTTTTTATTGCTTTGATCTCACAGGAGACAATCTCCTTTACACCGGTATATGCGGCTTCCATGCGAAGGACATCCAGACCAGAAGCAGCCTGTTCACTTGCCGGGTAATAATAGCCGTTTTTTATTTTTGGTTCGATACCGATCTCACGAAAAAACGCCACTGTTTTTTTCTGATCGAACTGTCTGAATACCGGTACAGCAAAAGCAGGGTTTTCGCCTCTGTAACACGATAATCCCTGCACCTCGTTTGTATAATTACATTTTCCATTCCCCGTGGCAAGTATTTTCTTACCTACACGGTCCATATGTTCTAAGATGATTGTATCTGCACCTGCTAAAGCAGACGCAATAGAAGCCATCAGCCCGGATGCTCCGCCGCCAATGACTGCAACTTCTGTTTCTGTCATATTAAAAACCTTTTTCGATATTTATATAGTTTATTTGTCCGTAACAGGATAAACCATTGATTATTTTAACATACAAAAAACAAACATTCAATCCGTGAAACCCATAGTTATTGCTGGTAATTCATCAATATCAGAAAGGCTGCAGTAATCTAACTGGAATAGCTCTCCAAAAAGGCGTACAATTCCTGATCGTCCGAAAACCGGATCCCATTTTCCAATTTTTTTACCATATCTTCATTCAGATCACGGATGCGGATATTTGTCTCAAAAAATTCTGTGATCCCATCACTCTGGTATACGACCAATATCCCGTCCTTCTGTTTTATAACATATGCATATGGTTCATAAACAGCAAGACTCTCTGTTGTCTTAAGTTCTTTTTCTGTATCCGTTTCTGCCGGCATTTCTTCGGTTGCCGCAGCAAGATCCTGTTCTTTTTCCCCCGTATCCTGTTGTGTAAACAGTAAATAAACAACCATGACCAATAAAAGAAAGATCATTCCGGTAAAAAGGCAAATACTCGTCGTTTTTTTCATCCCATCACTCCATATTCCGGTTTTACGATAAGTATTTGCCAAATTTTACTTTTTATTCACTTGTCAGAAATATTTTTTCATGGTTATAGAATGTCTAAACACATGCCGTCAGCTATTTTAATAAGTGCATTTTTTTTGCGACATCTGCCAGCATGCGGCCTTTCGGAAAACGTAAGATTTCCTGCTCATTTAATCCTTTTAACAGCAACAGTAACACTGCATATACCGCCGCTCCAATCACGATCGACAAAAGCGTTGCTACAGCATTAACACGCAGCACGTACAGAATGCCATGATAGACGAGCCATACAACAACACCCATACCGGCAGCGGCGATTGCAGGGACAAAAAATGTTTTTCGAATTTCCTGATGATATCCGCTGTAACGGCGGATTGATCCTGCATTTAAAATACACATGATAAGACCGAATGCTGCATTTGCGATAACGACTGCAAAAATGTTTAAGTCAAACAAGAACATAAGTGCTGCCAGCAGTCCTAAATGCAGTACCAGTGCAATGATCGCATTTTTGATCGGTTCTTTCATGCGGCCGATTCCCTGTAAAAGACCGTTTGAAAGCGTTGACAGTGAAAAAAACAAAATCGTAACAGCTCCTACCTGTAACATATGTGCAGCAGTCTCCGATGAATCACGGAACAAAAGCTGTAAGATCGGTGATGCAAGTATGCCCATGCCAACTGCACATGGAAAAGCAATCACCATGATAAAACGTGTTGCAATCCCGATCTGTCGTTTTGCTTCGCCTTTTTTCCCGGCTGCATAGGCAGCAGTCAGTGCAGGAACAGAGGATGCCGCCATCGCTGATGCAATGGAGATCGGAACATTGATCAGAACCGTATATTTTCCAGTATAAATACCATTCCAGGAACCATACTGGTTCGCGGTATATCCCTGATATGCAGCAATGTGTTTATATACAGCCTGATCTATGACGGTATTGCAGTTGTAGATCGTACTGCTCAGTAAAACCGGGATGATCGTTATGATAAGCAGATGAAATATCGAGCCATAGGAATCAACGTTTCTTTTCCGCTCTCTGTGCAGACTGCGTTTGAACGCACACAGATATACAACCAGTACAAAGGTACAGAATAATAATGCAACCAGTGCTCCGATCGCAGTACCAAGCGTTCCTCCTGCTGCTCCGTATGCTGCGGAATAATTATCAGCATCACCAAGCAGTGCTCCAGCCTTTGCACCATAATCAGCCAATACATACGCTGCCCATACACTGACGATTGCATTTGCAATCTGCTCTAAGATCTGGGAAGTTGCACTCGGCATCATTGTTCCAAGTCCCTGAAAAAATCCTCTCATAACACCAAGTACTGCAACAATCAGAAGTACAGGGATCAGTACACGCACAGCGAAGACGCTCATCGGTGTTTTCATCAGCGTGCCTGTGATAAACTCAGCACCAAACAAAAGGATCAGTGCGGCGACCGTACCGGTACATACACCGAAGATCAATGCACATTTTAAAATGCGGTATACATTGTGTCTTCTGCCCTGTGAATAATTTGCAGATACAAGTTTTGATACTGCGAGCGGCAGACTGTAGGATGAAATGATCAATAATATATTATAAATCTGGAAAGCAGTTCCATAGTAGTCATTTCCGGTATCCCCGATAATATTTGTCAGCGGGATACGGTAGATCAGACCGATAATACGGCTGACGATGGATGCGATAGCAAGAATAGAACCCTGCACAAGAAAACTTGTACTGCTTTTTTTATTTTGTTTGCCCATATGACTTAATCCTCGTTATCTTAAAATGTTCATCTCGTTTAAGATCTCAGTTTGTTTTCCCTCCATAATAGCAGCTTCCTCCGGTGTCATATGGTCATATCCAAATAAATGAAGCATACTGTGAAGGATTAAAAATGCATATTCACGTTTTTCACTGTGCCCATAACTTTTTGCCTGTTCCTTTACTTTGTCAACAGAGATAATGATATCACCGAGCATTATTTCGCCTGTGTCCGGGTTGAAATTGTCATCGTAATCATCTTCTAATTTCGAAAAATCTCCTGCGCTCTCATAAGAAAGCATCGGAAATGACAAAACGTCCGTCGGCGCATCAATGTCACGGTATTCTTTATTGATGGCGTGGATTCCATCATTGTCCGTGAGCGTCAGATTGATTTCAGCTTCAAACGGAAATCCCTCATGCTCGATTGCATAGTCTGTCACTTCTTTTGCAAGTGCCTCCTCATCAAATGAAAAATCAGTATCTGTTTCTTTTTCTATAAAAAGACTCATAAATTTCCTCATTTCTGTGCCTTACAGGCAGTTTTTATATCTTTTGTATTTTATACGTTTTTTAAAAGAAGAAGGTTTCTTCATTTACAAGATATTCCCTGATCTTTAAAAACATATTCATGCCGAGCCCGGACTGATCATAAATTCCGCTTGCAGAATATTCGTTTAGTGTCTGGTAGATGACCATATCCTGATTCCATTCGCTTGCCATTGTATAACTGTCAAAAACTTCTATCTTTTTGACCAGGCCATTTACCATATGTACGATCGCGGACTCGATGGATGAAGGCGGTGCTGTTTCGCCATCATATTCACTGATGATACGGATGACATCTTCCGGAAAACAGTGTTCCTGTGCAATGCGGATTCCGCTCTCTGTGAGCGGTTCACCTTCCATGATCCCGATCCGGTAATAAAACCCTGCCGCCGCGCAGGTCTTTTCATCTGCCCCGGCAACTCTCGCACAGCTTGCTGCAAGTCTTGAAACTCTGCGTGCATGCTGATATTCCTGTTTCGAAAAATTTGACAGTTCACGGACAAGAGGATAAGTATCATCTATAATATCCGTCAGGATATCATTTACTTCCTGTTCCCTCAAATGTGAGAAATGCGGATAGCCAAACTGCAGCCACAAAACACTGATGGCACCCTCTCCAATTCCCCATAATAAAAGCACAAAATGTACCTCCTGATAGGTCAGATAATAAAAGGTGACTGGAAGTAAAACGGAGAGGCAGAACAACAGCACTTCATACCAGATAAGTTTTTTCCCCTGTTTTGCGGCTTCCTCCGCCGTCCCGGCAAGGATCACACCAAAGATTGTCAACAGACAGTACAATATCAGTTCCTGTGAATGCAGTCCCATAACCAGACATATCATGGAATCCCAGAAAATACCGGTAATAAGCGCAAGACGTTCGGAAACAAAGGCTGCAATAATGAGCGGTACAAATACCAGCGGTTTTACAAATCCAGGAAAGTATGATGCAAACACAACCACCACCGCTGCTGCCGTATAACTATATAATACTTTTTTGAAATCTGTTTCACGGTTATGGCTGATCAGTCCTTCCGCACGATCGTGTTCTATAAAGAAAAGAAACAATACAAACCATATCATGGCAACACAGACAATCCCTAAAATCTGATCCAGTAAAATCTGTTGTTTTGCACACAGTAAAAGTATGGCTGCAATGGTAACGATAAACATGCAGACCTGATTCCATCCTCTTTTGATTACAAAGCGGTCATTCATCGCTGGCGAGTCTCCTGTTTTCTTTTTGATGCGCTCTTACTGCGGTTTTCATAATCTTCATAAGCCTTCACGATCTTCTGTACAACCGGATGACGGACCACATCTTTGCTGGTCAGTTCACAGATGCCGATCTCATCCACTTTTTTTAATACTTTTAAGGCAACATCAAGACCGGATGCTGTGCCAGGTGCTAAATCCTTCTGGGTTGCATCACCGGTAATCACCGCCTTAGATCCAAAACCGATACGGGTAAGGAACATTTTCATCTGCGCCGGTGTAGTGTTCTGCGCCTCATCTAATATGATAAACGCGTTGTCAAGTGTACGTCCGCGCATGTATGCAAGCGGTGCAACCTCGATCAGCCCCTTTTCCATATTTTTCTGGAAGCTTTCTGCTCCCATGATCTGATATAATGCATCATAAAGCGGTCTTAAATACGGGTCGACCTTACTCTGTAAATCCCCCGGCAAAAATCCTAATTTCTCGCCGGCTTCGATTGCCGGACGTGTCAGGATGATCCTTCCCACTTCTTCATTCTTAAACGCCGTGATCGCCATTGCCATTGCAAGATAAGTTTTACCGGTTCCTGCAGGACCCATGCCAAACACGATCATTTTCTGGCGTATCGCATCCACATATGCTTTCTGTCCAAGTGTCTTTGGTTTGACCGGCTTGCCGTTGATCGTATGGCAGATACAGTCCTTATCGATCTCCACGATTGCGGATTCTTTTTCCTCCTCCGAAAGTGTCAGTGCATAATTGACATTCTGCTCAGTAATGATATTGCCTCTTTTTGATAATTCGATCAGCTGTAAAAATACCTGTTCCGCTTTTTTTAAATTATGTTCCTCTCCAAGGAGCTTCATACTCTCACCGCGTAAAACCACAGTGACGTTTAAGGTGCGTTCAATTTTTTTGATATACGCATCAAACTGACCAAATACATTGGCCACATGATCAGTCGGTATATTTAATGATAGTTCAGTCAGACTCATCCGTCGGTTGCCTCTCTTCGCTCGATTGTTCGATGATTTTTGTCGGCTGATAGGAAACAATGGATTTTAAAGTGCCAATCGTTCCTTTCACCACATATTTTTTCTTCGTTCTCTCTATAATAACATTTTTTTCTGTAATTTGAATACCTTTTTCTTCCAAATCGTCAAGATATTTCTTAAGATTCTCAGAAGCCAGTCGTTTTGCCTCCTTTTCTGTGTACGTCTTTTGTTCATTTTTATAGCCCAGACAGGTCTGTCTGACCAGATAAACCGGAAGATAAAAATTATCTGTAAAGTGAAATTGTGACACATCCGACACAACTTCATATGGTTCTTCCACCGGTGAAAAAAAAGGATTTTCGATCAGATAATCCAGAATTCTGACCTGATAAGTTATTTTTTCTGCGCCGGTCGGCACTTTTTTTTCATATTCCATCGGTATCTCGTCATGGTAGGAATATGTAACTTTTGCAATGATATCCGCATCTGCAGTGCGGTAAAGATATTGTGCCGTCTCTCCGTCATCATTTAGAATCTCAACATATCCATTGACTAACACATCTCCCTTTTTCACCGGGGTTCCTACAGTCGCTGCCGGTGTACCACTTCTTGTGATCATTTCTGTGATCAAGCCATCATCGGCAGCAACGATATCGTGCGCTGTCTCCTCTTTCTTTTCCTCATAATTTTCTTCCGGGAGCAGATTTTCCTGGATATCAACCGTCATTTTGGTGCCGTAGATTTTGATGGAAGTCCAGATCACTTCGGGATAACGGCTTCTTAACGTTTCCTCTAAAGCCGCACAGTCAATATTTTTTTTCTTTGTGCCAAAAGAAGCATGTTCTTTCGAAAGAAAGCAGAGTACGACTTCCTCAGACAGATAGGAATTGCCGTTGACTTCAATATTCCAGATAAAACCGGAAAGGTAATAGATCAGCCCTGCAAATAACAGCATACCCATGGCAAACATTTTCCGTTTGCGGTAATGGTACAATTCAAACGGCATGCCATATCTTTTTTGGATGCGGATATGTGTTCTTGTTTTTTTTAAGATCGGACGTAACTGCTTAAAACCTGCTACACTGATGCAGAATTCGTATCCATCTTCCGTGGATTTCAAATTCCAGATCAGAATATCATGGTTTCCGCATAAATTCAGGAAACGTTCCGGCGCATAACCGCTTAAACGGACATACACGTATCCTTTAAAATACTTAATTACCGAGAGCAGCATCTGTTAATTTTCGTACTGGATCGTGTCTAAAAACCCGGTAATTTTCATTTCCTCATTCGTGTAATAGTCGATTGCAAGATGTGAGCCGGAAATCAGGATCCTGCAGTTTTTTGTCTGTATTTTGATAAAGGAATCCTCATATTCCAGGATTCCTTTATAATTAGAAATCAGAACCTCATGCCTTCCGGTTGCAGTCACGATCGCTGCGCCGAGCATCAGATCCTTCGGCAGTTCTAAGCTGTTTATTATTTTTTCTTTCTGATTTTTCTTCATATATGATTGTATGAAGGAAAAAAAGATCTTATTCTTTATTCGTAAATATATTCTCTTACGACCGGCAGCATTTCTTTCGGCACGGCAGCAATTTCATAAGCATGCAGTACTTTTTCGGCAGCCGCATCCATTTTTTCACGATCATTTGCATAAATGACTGCCAGTGTGTCACCGGTATCTACAGCATCTCCATTTTTCTTCTTTAAATAAATGCCAACAGAAAGATCGATCACACTGTCCTTCGTTTCACGTCCACCGCCAAGTGTCATACAGGCAATGCCAATATTTTCCGCCAGAATGCGATGCACGAATCCGCCGTACGCTGCTTTTACTTCGACCGAATATTTTGTTTTTGGGAACTTTGAAGTGTCATATACATAAGATGCATCCCCACCCTGCGCTCTCACAAACTCAGCCATTTTATCAAGCGCAGCTCCACTGTCTATGGAATCCTGCATGAGTTTTACCGCCTCTTCGCATGAATCTGCACGTCCTGCAAAGAGTAACATCTGGGCCCCCAGTGCAAAGACTACCTCTTTAAAATCCGAAGGGCCTTCTCCTTTTAAGGTGTCGACCGCCTCGATCACTTCGATGGCATTTCCAACGGCATTTCCAAGCGGCTGGTCCATATCCGTGATGACTGCCGCCGTCTTTTTGCCTGCCATCGTTCCGATCGACACCATCTCTTTTGCAAGTGCGACAGAGTCCTCATATTTTTTCATAAATGCGCCGTTTCCGGTCTTGACGTCGAGCACGATTGCATCACTGCCGGAAGCTAATTTTTTGCTCATAATCGAGCTGGCAATCAGTGACATCTGATCGACGGTAGCCGGGACATCAC
>ERZ779981.338-NODE-338-length-24433-cov-9.78009_pt1 | contig 24433 bp, 17 predicted proteins | sample MGYA00511182_ERZ779981 | MGnify/ENA primary metagenome ERZ779981 (study PRJEB29588, sample SAMEA2149539) | human gut metagenome | biome: human gut; feature: human-associated habitat; material: faeces | place: Denmark | collected 2008/2010 ... | reverse complement strand
AAAAATCTGGACGGCTATCTTTTTATGTGGTGAACGCTATCGCGGACGGTTGTACGAATGATTTGTCCCGGCGTTTTTGGGATATATTAATGTTTCTTTTCTTTTTCTTCTTCCTGAGGTATACGGAAAGCTGTATACAGCTCCAGAACGGCAGCAATTGTCAGACATGCAACCCATTCGTTTCGTTTCCAGAGTATCATCATCACTCCGGCTACCACCAGCAGGATGGCTCCGATAATTTGCTGGCGACGCAGGCGACGGATAACGATGTTTTTGCCTTCGTAACCGCTCATGACCTGTACATAAGCAAACATAATGGCACCTATTAAATAGAAATACGGAGCCCACACCAGTTTGGTTATCTGTAACGCTGCTCCCAGCAATAAAACTACCGCCCCGACGGTAGCTATGACAGAATAATATTTATTCATCCTTGTTCTTTTTCAAATCTTCTTCAAAAATATAAATATCCTCGTTTTCTTTCTTCATCAGATACTTCTCACGGGCTACCTTTTCCAGTTCCTCCGGATTGGAAGTCAGCTCTTTCAGCTCACGGCTATCTCTTTCGTATTGCTTGCGGTAATGTTGTATCTCCGTTTTCAGTGTACGAATCTCGCGCCAGTGCGAAAAACGCTGTATCAGGCTGTTCTCTTCGTCCAATACTCCGATGATCAGCAAAAAAACAATTATAGTAATTAGATATTTATGCTGACGGATATACTCCCATGTTTTTTTCAGTTTACTCATATTAATATATCACCATGATTTATGGGCAAAGATAGTGATTATCTACGAAGTCTGTGTGTTCGTGTATTTATTTTTTCAGAATGTAGGGTTCTTGCATCGGAAAGGTGATTGTAAGAAGATCGAAAAGTTTTTGGCTGGAGTCGTTTTCTTTATGTTATAATTATGCAATGTTAGATGATTTTCTGTCAAAATGAATGAATTTGTTGCGATTTTGTTGATAGTTGAAAATATTTTCTATATGTTTGTGACACAAAAAATAAGGTAAAATAGAAAGGAATACAGAATGGTTTACGACATTGAGATGCTGAAACGCTTTTATGCGTCGTATGCAGTACATGTAGATGCTGCACGTGTGAAATTAGGTAAGGCCATGACTTTGGCAGAGAAAATATTGTATGCCCACTTGTATGATGCGGGTACTGCCGCTGCTTTTCGTCGTGGAGAGGATTATGTAAACTTTCGTCCGGACAGAGTAGCCATGCAAGATGCTACGGCACAAATGGCATTGTTGCAGTTTATGAACTCAGGCAAGGATTGTTCTGCGGTTCCGGCTACGGTACATTGCGATCACTTGATTCAGGCATATCGGGGGGTAAAGGAAGACTTGCCGGTAGCCAAAGAAACAAATAAGGAAGTATACGATTTCTTGAAAAGTGTTGCTTCGAAATATCATATCGGCTTTTGGAAACCGGGAGCAGGTATCATTCACCAGGTTGTGCTGGAAAACTATGCTTTCCCGGGAGGAATGATTGTTGGAACCGATTCGCATACTCCCAATGCAGGTGGTCTGGGAATGATTGCCATCGGAGTAGGAGGAGCCGATGCGGTAGACGTAATGACCGGTATGGAGTGGGAATTGAAAATGCCGAAGCTCATCGGGGTACGTCTGACGGGTAAACTCAACGGCTGGGCTTCGCCGAAAGATGTCATCTTGAAGCTGGCAGGTATACTTACGGTAAAGGGTGCTACCAACGCTATTATAGAATATTTTGGAGAAGGAACAGCTTCTCTATCTGCTACGGGAAAGGCTACTATCTGTAATATGGGTGCCGAAGTAGGAGCTACGACCTCTATTTTCCCCTATGACGAGGAAATGGAAAAATATCTTTGTGCTACAGGACGTGAGGAAGTGGCACTGATGGCTTCGGGAAATGCGCTGTATCTGAAGGCAGATGCGGAAGTAGAAGCTCATCCGGAGGCCTATTACGATAGAATTATCGACATCGATTTGTCTACGTTGGAACCGTATATCAATGGCCCGTTTACGCCCGATGCGGCATGTCCGATCTCGGAATTTGCGGAAAAGGTGCGTGCAAACGGTTATCCGCAGCGCATGGAAGTGGGACTGATTGGTTCGTGTACGAACTCTTCGTATCAGGATTTGAGCCGTGCTGCTTCATTGGCGCGTCAGGTGAAGGCTAAAGGACTGAAAATGGCTGCTCAGCTAATCATCAACCCGGGTTCGGAACAGATTTATTGTACGGCGAAACGTGACGGTATGATAGCCGACTTCGAGGCGGTAGGTGGTGTGATTATGACCAACGCCTGTGGTCCGTGTATCGGACAGTGGAAGCGTGTGACGGATGATCCGCTGCGTGCCAACTCTATCGTGACTTCGTTTAACCGAAACTTTGCCAAGCGTGCCGACGGAAATCCGAATACGCATGCGTTTGTCGCTTCGCCGGAACTGGCTATGGCACTGGCTATAGCAGGTGATTTGTGCTTCAATCCGCTGACCGACTCACTGACCAATGAAAGAGGTGAGCAGGTTAGACTAGATGCACCTGTAGGAGAAACGCTGCCGGGTAAGGGATTTACGGTAGACGACAACGGATATGTAGCTCCGGCTGCCGACGGAAAAGATATAGAAGTATCGATTGCTCCCGATTCGAAGCGCTTACAGAAGCTGGCTCCTTTTGCGGCGTGGGATGGAAAGGATCTGACAGATATGCCGTTGTTGATAAAAACACAGGGTAAATGTACGACCGATCATATCTCAATGGCAGGGCCGTGGCTCCGTTTCCGTGGGCATCTAGAAAACATTTCCGACAACATGCTGATGGGAGCTGTAAACGCATTCAATGGCAAGACCAATAGTGTGTGGAACAGACTGACGGGCGAGTATGAAGCTGTTTCGAGTGTGGCAAAGCAATATAAGGCAAAAGGCATTCCTTCTATCGTGGTGGCAGAGGAAAACTATGGAGAAGGTTCGAGCCGTGAACATGCAGCCATGGAACCTCGCTTCCTGAATGTGCGCGTAATTCTAGCCAAGAGTTTTGCCCGCATTCACGAAACAAACCTGAAAAAGCAAGGTATGCTGGCGCTTACCTTTACAAATAAAGACGATTACAACAAGATACAGGAACACGATCTCCTTTCGGTTGTGGGACTGGATGGTTTTGCTCCGGGAAAACCGTTGCAGGTAATCGTGAAACATGAAGACGGAACAGAAGATTCATTCCTGGCATCGCATACATACAATGAAATGCAGATAGGTTGGTTTAAAGCAGGGTGTGCCCTGAATACATTCAAAAAACAATAAAAAGATTATGAGTAAGGTCTATATGCAAGACGGTCGGCTGATTGTGCCCGACTGTGTAACAGTTCCTTTTATAGAAGGTGATGGAGTAGGAGCGGAGATAACTCCGGTGTGTCAGCAGATTGTAAACGAAGCTGTTAAGCTGGCTTACAGTGGTAAACGCTCCATCGAATGGAAAGAAGTGCTGGCAGGTGGAAAAGCATTCGAACAGACCGGTGAATGGTTGCCGGAAGCTACGATGGATGCTTTCCGTGAATATTTGATAGGCATCAAAGGGCCTCTGACAACTCCAGTAGGGGGAGGAATCCGTTCGCTGAATGTGGCTTTGCGTCAGACGCTCGACTTGTATGTCTGCCTGCGTCCGGTACGCTGGTTCCGTGGAGTCGTTTCTCCCGTCAAGGAACCGGAAAAAGTAGATATGCATATTTTCCGTGAGAATACAGAAGATATTTATGCCGGCATCGAATGGGAACAGGGTACTCCCGAAGCGAAGAAGTTTTATGCTTTTCTGCGCGATGAAATGGGGGTAAAGAAAGTACGTTTCCCCGAAACGTCATCGTTCGGGGTAAAGCCTGTATCGGTAGAAGGAACCAAACGTCTGGTACGTGCAGCTATTTTGTATGCGTTGCAGCATAAATTGCCTTCGGTTACACTGGTGCACAAGGGAAACATCATGAAATTTACCGAAGGAGGTTTCAAGCGCTGGGGGTACGAAGTGGCAGAAACGGAGTTTGCCGACCGTACATTTACGATGAACCAGTACAATCAGTTAAAGAAGGATTTAGGTGAAGAATCTGCGAAAGCTGCACTGGCCGATGCGATGAATACAGGAAAAGTTATCATCAAGGATTGCATTGCCGATGCTTTCTTGCAGAATACGTTACTCATTCCGGAAGAATATTCGGTTATCGCCACCCTGAACCTGAACGGAGATTATATATCCGATCAGCTGGCTGCCATGGTAGGTGGCATCGGAATCGCTCCGGGGGCCAATATCAATTACCTGACGGGGCATGCCATTTTCGAAGCTACTCACGGCACGGCACCCGATATTGCCGGAAAGAATGTGGTGAATCCCTGCTCGTTGTTGCTGTCGTCTGTCATGATGCTGGAGTATCTGGGATGGAAAGAAGCAGCTGCGCTCATTACCAATGCTTTGGAACAGTTGTTTGAGGCAGGAGAGGCAACGGCCGATCTGGCACGCTTTATGCCCAACGGAAAAGCTTTGGGTACGAAGGAATTCGGACAGCGTGTGGTTGAATCATTGTAATCAAAAGGACGTATCGACATGAAAAAAGAATATATCGTATATAAACTTTCGGAGTGTGCCAAGCAGGCATGCCGGATAGACAATGAGCTTTTCACGAAATACAACGTGAAGCGCGGATTGCGTAATGAAGACGGAACGGGTGTTCTCGTAGGACTGACCAAGATTGGTAACGTGGTGGGATATGAGCGTACGGAAGATGGCTTGAAGCCTATTCCCGGAAAACTGTTTTACAGAGGATATGATCTGGACGACATTGCCCACGCCCTGCTGAGAGAAAAACGTTTCGGCTTCGAGGAGGTTGCCTATCTGCTGCTTTCGGGAGAACTGCCCGACAGCGAGCAACTAGATGCTTTCAAAGAGCTGATAAACGACAATATGCCGCTCGACAAGAAGACGACCATGAATATCATCGATCTGGAAGGACAGAACATCATGAACATCCTGGCACGAAGTGTGCTCGAGATGTATACTTTCGATCCCAATCCGGACGATATTTCACGCGATAACCTGATGCGTCAGTCTATCGAACTGATATCGAAGTTCCCTACCATTATTGCTTATGCGTACAATATCTATCGTCATAGTATTCATGGACGTTCGCTTCATATCCGTCATCCGCACGAAAACCTGTCGATAGCCGAGAACTTCCTTTACATGATAAAGAGAGACTATACACCTTTGGAAGCACGTATGCTCGATTTGCTGCTGGTACTTCAGGCAGAACACGGTGGTGGTAACAACTCAACCTTTACGGTGCGTGTTACCAGCTCTACCCGTACGGATACTTACTCCAGTATTGCGGCAGGCATCGGCTCGTTGAAAGGTCCTTTGCATGGAGGTGCGAATATACAAGTTGTCAAGATGTTCCATCACCTGAAGGAGGTTATCTCCGACTGGACGAACGTAGATGAAATAGATACGTACCTGATGCGTATGTTACGTAAGGAGGCATACGACGGAAGCGGGCTGATTTATGGTATCGGACATGCTGTTTATACCATTTCTGACCCTCGTGCTGTACTTCTGAAGGAGCTGGCGAGTGAACTGGTTGCCGAGAAGGGATGCGAAAAAGAATTCGCTTTCCTCGAACTGCTGGAGCAGCGTGCCATTGAATGCTTCAAGAAAGTGAAGGGTACAAAGAAACAGGTTTGCTCGAACGTCGATTTCTATTCGGGTTTTATCTACGAGATGATGGGACTTCCGATGGAGATTTATACGCCGCTCTTTGCCATGGCACGTATCGTAGGATGGACGGCACACCGCATCGAGGAATTGAATTTCGAGGGACGTCGTATCATTCGTCCGGCATACAAGAATGTGCTTGAAGAGGTAGGATATGTTCCTATAACAGACCGATAAGATTGGTTTTTGATAATATATTTTATTCAGAATAATAACTGCCTGGATTTGCGTTGGTAAGAAGCGAAGATCCAGGCAGTTTTTTATTTGCTCACTTTTGTGATGTAAAACATATTTAAAGGATTGTATACCAGTGATTTTTTAATTACCTTTATCGTCGTAAATACAATAACTAAATCTATATGAAAAAACATTTGTTATTAGTGGGAACATGTATCTGCATCATGTTTCCGGCACAAGCACAAAATTTGAAGCTGTGGTATCAGCAACCGGCAAAAACGTGGGTAGAGGCACTGCCCGTAGGAAACTCTTCGATGGGGGCAATGGTATATGGAGGAACTTCGCACGAGGAATTGCAGTTGAATGAAGAAACGCTTTGGGGAGGCGGACCGTACAGAAACGACAATCCGAAAGCACTGGAAAGTCTGAATGAGGTACGCAAGCTGATTTTTGCAGGAAAGACAATGGACGCACAGAACTTGATTGACCAGACATTTTATACGGGGCGGAATGGTATGCCTTATCAGACAATCGGGAGTTTGGTGATTGAAACACCGGGACATGAAAAAGCGGTAAATTACTATCGTGACCTCGATTTGGAGCGGGCCGTAGCAACGACTCGTTATCAGGTAGACGGGGTGAATTTTCAGCGTGAGGTGTTTGCTTCTTTTCCCGACCGTGTGATTATTGTCCGTTTCACTGCCGACCAGCCGGGTAAGTTGAATTTTAAGGTCGGATATACTTCTCCGTTGCAAAGTAAGGTGAGAAAACAAGGGAAAAAGCTGATCCTTCGCGGCAAAGGAGGCGATCATGAAGGAGTGAAAGGAGTGATAGAAGTTGAAACCCAGAGTCAGGTGGTTGCCGAAGGTGGTAAAGTTTCTCTGACGGATGAGGCTATTTCTGTGGAGCAGGCTACATCGGCTACCTTGTATATAGCTGCTGCAACCAATTTTATCAATTATCACGATGTAACAGGAAATGAAAGTAAAAAGGCTTCGGCTTTGCTGGCTGGTGCCATGAAGCGGGACTATCCTTCGGCATTGAAAGCACATACAGATTATTATCAGTCGCAGTTTAATCGGGTTTCGCTTTCTCTGAAAGGGGGAGATCGGAAAGCAGCCAGACAGGAAACCGTCAAGCGTATTGCCGATTTCAGCCGCGGAAATGATCCTGAACTGGCTGCACTAATGTTTCAGTATGGTCGTTATCTGTTGATTTCTTCTTCACAACCAGGAGGACAGCCTGCCAATTTGCAAGGTATTTGGAATTATCAGCTGAATGCTCCGTGGGATGGAAAGTATACAATCAATATCAATACCGAGATGAATTACTGGCCGGCAGAGGTTACCAATCTGTCGGAAACTCATGAACCGTTGTTTCACTTGATACAGGATTTGGCTGTGACCGGACGTGAAACGGCACACACGATGTATGGATGCAGCGGGTGGGTGGCTCATCATAATACGGATATCTGGAGGGTAACTGGCCCGGTGGATGAGGCTTTTTACGGTACATGGCCTGTAGGAGGTGCCTGGCTGACGACTCACTTGTGGCAGCATTATTTATATACCGGCGACAAGAGCTTCTTAAAGCAGGTTTATCCTGCCATGAAAGGGGCTGCTGATTTCTTCCTGGACTATATGATACCTCACCCTAAGTATGGATGGAAAGTAACGGCTCCTTCCATGTCGCCCGAACATGGTCCGAAGGGAGAGGATGCCGAAAAAGCTTCTACTATCGTATCAGGCTGTACAATGGATAATCAGATTATTTTCGATGTACTGAATAATACACTCAATGCTTCCAAAGTGTTGGGGCTTTCGGAAGGTTATCGCGATTCGTTGCGAACATTGATTTCTGAAATGCCTCCAATGCAGATAGGTCGGTATAACCAGTTGCAAGAGTGGCTGGAGGACTTGGATGATCCTAAAGACGGGCATCGGCATGTATCACATGCTTATGGTTTGTTCCCCAGCAATCAGATTTCTCCGTTCACTCATCCGTTGCTTTTTCAGGCTGTTAAAAATACGTTGTTGCAGCGTGGAGACAAGGCTACGGGATGGTCTATCGGATGGAAAATTAATTTATGGGCACGTCTGCTCGATGGTAATCACGCATATAAAATGATTTCTAATTTATTGGTATTGCTTCCCAACGATGAGGTGAAGGATAAATATCCGGAAGGACGGACCTATCCTAATTTGTTTGATGCACACCCTCCTTTCCAAATAGATGGAAACTTCGGTTTTACAGCTGGAGTGGCGGAAATGTTGTTGCAGAGTCACGATGGAGCCGTGCACTTGCTTCCTGCACTGCCGGATGCATGGGCTGAGGGAAGTGTGAAAGGGCTGGTTGCCCGTGGAGGCTTTGTTGTCGACATGGACTGGGATGGTGCTCAGCTGAGTGCTGCCAAAATTCACTCTCGCTTGGGAGGTAATTTACGACTACGTTCGTATGTGCCGTTGAAAGGGGAAGGGCTGAAACCTGCATCGGGAAAGAATCCTAACCCATTGTTCGTACAAGCTAAGATAAAGGAACCACTGGTGTCTGAGGAAATCAATCCGCAGTATCCTATCATCCCCAAAGTATATGAGTACGATTTGGCGACGGAGGCTGGAAAGGATTATGAGATAACAAGAGGTATGTAGTTGGTTATGAATACTTCTCGGATATTGTTATAAGAGATGTCCGCGAAGTTTCTTTGGGGTGTGGTGTCATTTCCCAAAGAAGGTACTCGTATTATGGTCATTTTTTGTACAAAAAAAAATTTTGTTTGTACAAATTTTCCGAAAACGTGCAGAGGTTTTTTCTGAATCGTCTGTACAAATAGATGAAATGACCTTGCTTTCCGATAGATGGTAAGCAGGCTTTAGGAAAAATCGATTGTTTAAGTTGTATGGTGAGAACTGACAACATACATTGATACTTCGTGATATATCGATAAATGAAACAAGCTCCGGATGGGTGACTGGTAACCGATACGATTACTTTCACCATCCGGAGCTTGTTTTTCTTATCTGAAGTAAGTGGCTTCTACGCCCACCCGAGAGCAATCGGCTCCCATCGGAGGATTCTGTTTGTAAAGCGCAATATTCACTTCACTGATAGCTGGAAAATCGTCCAGCAGCCTCCTGGCTATTCTCCATGCCACATGTTCCAGTAGTTGGGAAGGAATTTCCATCTCCTTTTTTACAGCGTTGAAAACTTCTGCATAGTTGACGGTACCTTCCAGCCGGTCGGTTTCCGCCGCTTGTGTGAAGTCTGTCTTCAAGCGCAAGTCGATGGTGTATTCTGCACCCACTTGATTTTCCTGAGGAAGCACACCGTGATAAGCATACAGCTTCAGGCCTTTCAGGTGGATATACATGTTTGCTGTCGGTTTCATAAGATTATCCGCAACGAGAAGTTCCGCAAGTCTTACAGATCAGACAGCCCTCCTGATAAACCAAGGTTTCGTGTCCGCAGTTAGGACATTTCATACCTTTGGCTTCGGTTCCGTCTTGTACATATTTCTTCAGTGCACGCTGTACACCGTTCTTCCATGTATTGATGTTTTCACTGTCGAGCTGCAAAGAGCTAACCAGCTTGATAACCTGTTCGATAGGCATACGGTAACGTAACACGCCTGAAATCAGTTTGGCATAGTTCCAGTATTCCTTGTTGAACTTTTCAGACAGACCTTCGATCGTCATCTTGTAGCCTCGCTTGTTCTCGAACTGGAAGTCGTAGTGCTTGGTTCCGTCTTCGTCGTAACTCTTGATGATACGTCCCGAAGTAACGGATTTTGGCAGTACGATACCTTCTTCGTCGTCTTGCAAACCGGTGAATATCTCATAAGGATGACCGTCCAGCAGTCCGACGAAAGCTACCCATTTTTCTTTGTTGTTCTGGAAACGGACAACATCTGCTTCCAGTACACGCGGACGTACTTCCGTTATCTGAGGCGGTTTGCAGTGGCAGTCGTCTTCTTTCGGAGCATCTTTTTTCTTCTGTGTAGAGATAAGCACTCCCGCGCGTGAACCGTCGCGATATACAGTACAGCCTTTACATCCCGAACGCCATGCTTCTACATACAGACGGTTTACCAGTTCTTCGTCGACTGAATTCGGCAAGTTGATGGTAACGCTGATAGAATGGTCTACCCATTTCTGAATACGTCCCTGCATCTTGACCTTCATCAGCCAGTCTACATCGTTCGATGTTGCTTTATAATAAGGAGATTTGGCAACCAGCTCGTCTATTTCTTCTTGGGTATAGTGCTTGTCCGGATCGTATCCGTTGACTTTCATCCAGGTGAGGAACTTGTGATGGAATACAATGTACTCTTCAAAAGCATCTCCTGTTTCGTCTACGAAGTCAATGTGTACATTGGCATCATTCGGATTTACTTTACGGCGACGCTTGTATACCGGCATGAATACCGGTTCGATTCCTGAAGTCGTTTGAGTCATCAGACTGGTTGTTCCAGTAGGAGCGATGGTCAGACACGCGATGTTGCGGCGACCGTATTTCTTCATTTCCTCGTACAGTTCCGGATCAGCATCTTTTATACGGTTGATAAATGGATTGTTTGCTTCACGTGCAGCATCGTATATCTCGAAAGCTCCACGTTCTTTTGCCATGTTGACAGAAGAACGATATGCCTCGATTGCAATGGTCTTATGAACTTTTTCAGAGAATTCGGTAGCTTCTTCTGTACCGTAGCGCAGTCCCATGGCAGCCAGCATATCGCCTTCGGCTGTAATACCTACTCCTGTACGACGTCCTAAGCCAGATTTGCGGTAAATCTTTTCCCACAAGTGACGCTCAGTTCCCTTTACTTCTTCGCTTTCCGGGTCTGAATCGATCTTTTCCATGATTTTTTCAATCTTTTCAAGTTCCAGATCGATAATGTCGTCCATGATACGCTGTGCCAATGCTACATGTTTCTTGAACAGCTCAAAGTCGAAATAAGCTTCCGGAGTAAACGGATTTACTACATACGAATAAAGATTGATGGCCAGCAATCGGCAAGAATCGTACGGACACAAAGGAATTTCACCACATGGGTTAGTTGAAACCGTACGGAATCCCAGGTCTGCATAACAGTCGGGTACCGATTCGCGTATGATGGTATCCCAGAACAAAACGCCTGGTTCTGCTGATTTCCATGCATTGTGTACAATCTTTTTCCACAAAGCTGAGGCATCGATTTCCTTTTTGACTTGTGGATTATCCGAATCAATAGGGAATTGCTGGGTATAAGTACGATTTTCTACAGCTGCTTGCATGAATTCATCGTCCAGCTTTACAGAAACATTCGCTCCTGTAACCTTTCCTTCAGTCATTTTGGCATCGATAAATGCTTCGGAATCCGGATGCTTGATTGAAACGCTAAGCATCAATGCACCGCGACGTCCGTCCTGAGCAACTTCACGAGTCGAGTTTGAATAACGTTCCATGAAAGGAACCAGACCTGTAGAAGTCAGTGCGGAATTCTTGACCGGAGAACCTTTCGGGCGGATGTGTGAAAGGTCATGACCTACGCCTCCACGACGTTTCATCAGTTGTACCTGTTCTTCATCGATGCGGATGATTGCACCATAAGAGTCAGCCGATCCGTCCAGACCGATAACAAAACAGTTAGATAAAGAAGCTACTTGATAATCATTCCCGATACCTGTCATCGGACTTCCTTGAGGAATGATGTACTTAAAGTGATCAAGCAATCCAAAAAGTTCTTCCGAACTGAGAGCATTAGGATATTTTGCCTCGATACGGGCTACCTCATTAGCTATACGCCAATGCATATCCTCAGGAGATTTTTCGTAAATGTTTCCAAAGGAATCTTTTACTGCATACTTGTTTACCCACACGCGAGCGGCAAGTTCATCCCCATTAAAATACTGTAACGAGGCCTTGTAAGCTTCGTCATAGCTGTACGTTTGTTTTTCCACTTTTATATTAATGATATTAGTTTATTATTCTTTTATGTAGGAGTTTCGCTTTATCTAATAATAAACTGCTACAAAGCTAAAGATGTTTTTGTGATTTGCAAAATAAAACAGAAAGAAGTTATCAACAAATTATAAAGTTTTCCGTTTTTAAATTGTAATTATTTGATAATTAGCATTGTAGCGCTTGATGTATTCCCTTAAAGTTTACAGTTTTGTATAACTGTTTATTTTGTACGTGTTTATTATATTTTCATTGGTATATACTTATTTTTTATTTGTATCTTTGTAGATAAATTAAAAAAATTAATTATGGACTCTATAAAAAACAGACGTACAATACGTAAATACAAGACTCAGGATATCCCTGCTGCTCTTCTGAATGAGATGCTTGAAACTGCTTTTCGTGCTGCGACTATGGGGAATATGCAGTTGTATAGTGTGGTGGTAACTCGTGATGCGGAAATGAAGGCTAAATTGGCACCTGCTCATTTTAACCAGCCGATGGTTACTTCTGCTCCGGTTGTTCTGACTTTCTGTGCCGATTTCAACCGTTTCAGCAAATGGTGCCGTCAGCGGAAGGCAGAACCGGGCTACGATAATCTGCTTTCTTTTATGAATGCAATGACCGATGCGTTGCTGGTAACCCAGAATTTCTGTACGATTGCAGAAGAAAATGGCCTGGGAACTTGTTTTCTGGGAACCACCATTTATAATCCTCATCAGATAATTGATATATTACATTTGCCGGAACTGGTTGTTCCTGTTGCGACAATAACCGTTGGTTACCCTGACGAATCTCCTGCTCAGCCCGATCGTTTGCCGGTAAAGGGTATTATACACGAAGAAGTTTATCATGATTATACACCGGAAGATATAGATGAAATTTTTGCTTATAAAGAATCTCTTCCTGAAAACCGACAGTTTGTAGAAATCAATCATACCGAGACTTTGGCGCAGATTTTTACAGATATCCGTTATAAAAAGGCAGACAATGAAGCTATGTCGGATATCTTGAAGAAAACGCTGAAAGCACAGAAATTTGATAAATAAAAAACATTACTCAGTTTCCAGCCTTGTATTTCTTTTTTCTGTTCTGCGTTGATTGGAAAGTGGAGCAGAGGTTTTAGCACAAGGCTGGGGAAATTTAAAATAATAAAAATCGCCCTCTCAAAAATTTTATTTGAATTTTAGAGGGCGATTTCTATTTTTATTTGATGATAATCCTGAATGTTGGGAATGTGAATCTTTAGCTGTAATACATTTCCTTTTTCTTCGGGTACCAATGTTTTCATCTTTATTTTTGATGCAAGCTGGCTTCTATTTCTTCAATCTCAGCCTTGAATGCTTTGTCTACTTCCACCTGATCTTTTACTATCTTGCAGGCATGGAGTACGGTAGCATGATCCTTATTGCCGATGAGTTGACCAATCTTGGATGAAGAAGTGTCTGTATGTTTTTTAGCTAAATACATAGCAACCTGACGGACCTGAACTACTTCACGTTTACGGGTCTTGGTATGGATCGTTGAAGCGTCTACTTTGTAATGGCTGCATACTTTTTCAATGATATTGTCAACAGTAAGCGGCTTGACCTCGGCGCAGCGTACAGCTTTGCGAACAATACGTTGAGCTAAGTCCAGATTGATTTCGCGCTTCAGCTGGATAGAATATACCAGCAGTGAGTTTACGATACCTTCCAATTCACGTACGCTTTCGTTTACGTTCTCTGCAATATAACAGATAACAGATTCCGGAATAACCAGTCCGTCGCGACGGATCTTGTCACGTAAGATGTTTTTACGCAATTCGATATCCGGCTTTTCCAGTTCGGCCACAAGTCCCCATTTGAAACGAGTCAACAAACGGTCCTCCATACCCTGCAACATTACAGGAGCACGGTCGGATGTAAGAATCAATTGCTTGCCGTTCTGGTGCAAGTGGTTGAAGATATGAAAGAAAGTATTCTGCGTCTTTGTAACTCCGGCAAATTCCTGAATATCATCGATTATCAGGACATCAATAGTCTGATAGAAACTGATGAAATCATTAAAGTGATTTGTACGCACAGAGTCGGTATATTGTACCTGAAACAAGTGAGCAGAAACGTAGAGCACACGCTTTTCCGGATACAATTCCTTGATACGTGTACCGATAGCATTGATGAGGTGAGTTTTTCCCACACCCGACGGACCGTACAAAAACAACGGGTTGAATGTACGTGCCGGATTTTGAGCTACAGTTTCGGCCACTGTTCTGGAGAACTCATTACTGGTTCCCTTTATGAAGTTTTCGAAATTATAGTTTGGATTCAAATGCGGGTCCAGATCCTGTACAGCCGGAGCTTGCAACAGGCTGGGTGCTTTATTAGCATTATGTATAGGAGTCTGCGGGGGCAAAGCAGACGAGCGCTCTGTCCCTTTCATGTCAATAGCTATATGGTTTGTCTTATCGGTGAGAATGGAATACATCAATTCTGTTCCCTCACCAATCTCCTTATATATAGCGGCACGCAAAAGTCCCACATATTTTTCTTCTAAGTACTCATAGAAGAAAGGACTGGGGACTCCGATTGTCAAGGCCTTATCCTCAAATTTTAATGGTACGACAGGTTCGAACCATGTTTTATAGGCTGTCGCATTCACGTTGTCTTTTATGAAATTCAAGCAACGTTTCCATAATACAATAGCCTGATTGTTCTCAATCATATTTAATCTGTTATTAATAAAGCGAAACTTCTACGCTTGCAAAGTTCGTAATCTATTTTCAGAAAAACAAATGTCTTTTTACTTGCTTTTTTGATTATTCTTGTAATATATTGCAAATCAGTGTATTATTGCGGGTATTCCCGATATCGAAAAATATTCAGATTTGTCGATTTGCAAGAAGTTGTTTCTCAAATAATTATATATTTGTTTCCCCCTTTTTGAATAATAACTCGCTGATATTGTTTGGTTGAATATCAGCGAGTTATTGTTGTGTCTAGAAGGATATTACCTTGTTTGCTTATTTAGAATATTTCTATATAATGAAAATCAGTTATCCTTTTTCCCGAAAAGAGAGAAGTGTACATAACGTTTGGGGTGTGCTTTCAGATCCTCCAACAGGCTGGCTGCATTGGCTGTTGTTGCATTCAGGTTATTGTATAAGCTGGAATCGTTCATCAGCAGTCCTAAAGTGTTGTCTTTTCTATTCAATTTATCGGTCAGCAGATATACATTATGAAGGGTTGAGTCTGCTTTTGCCAAAGTAGATGCATAATCAATACCCTTTAAATTATCGCTGATCGTTTTGAGATTTTCTGTAATAGCGGTTACGTTGCTGGTCAGTTGTGGAACATCCGTTGCCATCAGTCTGTTCAGTTGTGTGCTTGTTGCGCTCAGTGATGCAGTCAGTTGTTCGGCGTTATGCAGGGTTTTGCTCAGGGCAGGGTCGGCAAGCAGTTTGTTGAGTGATCCCAGAATGGAATCCAGCTTTGGCAGCATCTGTTCCATTTTAGGAAGCAAATCTTTTTCGGCTGCGCCCAATATTCCTGTATTTGCTACACCTGGCAGTGTGTCGCCTTCATTATAATATGTATTACTGTCGTGGTTCAGCAACAGGTTCATCTTTACAGTTCCCAGCATTTCGGTTATCAGTTCGGCACTACTTCCTGTAGGAATTTTCATTTCCTCGTCCATTTCTATGCCAACTACTACGTGTCCCGGTTTCTGATAATTGTATTGTATGTCGCGTACGATACCCACTTTGAAGCCATTAGCGAACACAGGGCTGGATTGTGCAAGTCCATTGATGTCGGTAAACTCTACATGGTAGTAACTTTCCGGTTTAAACATATTAATACCTTTCAGGTAATTGACTCCACAAAAGAGAATAATCAATGCGGCAATTCCTGCCAAACCTATTTTTACTTCTTTTCTCATATCTATCTGGATTCTTTTTATTATCTGTTTTTCTTAAATTCTCTGATGGCCTGGTTGATGTTCATCTTTTCTCCGTTCTTGAATGCTATGATAAAGGCATCCTTGAACTTGCTGTCTACTTTGTTTCGTTTCAGGCGAAGTATGCGGTTGTAGTCCGTGCTTTCTCCATAAGTGTATTTGTAAATTCCATTTTCCTTGTAATAGCTTACTGGCGAAAGTCCTTTCAGTAGCCTGCTCTTCGACGGAAGAACTCTGTCGGAGGTCAGTATCTGAATCTTGAATACCGGTTTGGAAGTTTCTTGTTTTGAACTTTCCTTTGAAGCACTGCGTACCGGTTCTTGTGCAGGAATTGTTTCCTGACTTTGCGGACTTTCTATGTTTTCTGGTTGTGGTACAGGCTGTTCTGCCATCATGTCTTCTTCCGGTTCGCTGGCAGGCATTACGCTTGTTGCACTCTTACGGCTGCGTTGTTTGTAATTGAGGAATGCCTGATAGATACTTTTTGCCAGCGCAGAAGAGCCATTGTCCGAAAGCAGATAGGCTTCTTCCGTAGGGTTGGTAATATATCCGAGTTCAATCAATACGCTGGGCATGGATGTTTCCCGGAGAACTAGGAATCCCGCCTGATGTACTCCCTTGTCTACCCGGCGGGCACTTTGACGGAACTGCTGTTGTATCATTGTGGCAAAACTTACGCTTTGCGACATATATTTATCTTGCAGGAACTCGAAGATGATATAACTTTCCGCCGAATTGGGGTTGAATCCGGCATAACGTTGCTTGTAATCGTCTTCTATCAAGATAACCGAGTTTTCTTTCTTTGCCACTTCTAGATTGTCTTGTGTACGGTGCAATCCTAATGTATACGTTTCCGTACCACTGACTTTGCTGCTTCGTGAGGCTACAGAATTGGTATGTATCGAGATAAACAAGTCGGCTTTTGCATTGTTTGCTATTTCAGCCCGTGTATGAAGCGGTACAAATGTATCTTTCTTGCGGGTGTAAACCACTCGTGTGTCGTTGCAGTTGTTTTCGATAAGACGGCCCAGTTTCAGCGCAACGTTCAGGTTGATATTCTTTTCGCGTCCACGTCTGCCTATTGCACCGGGGTCATTTCCTCCGTGTCCCGCGTCGATGACTACGGTGAATCGCTTCTGAGGGGCGGCCTGTACGTGCTCGGGCTGACCGGATATCAGTAGGATACAAATGATATATAGTATGTTGAATATATTCTTTTTCATATAACTTATCCGTTTGCAAAGGTAATAGTTTTTTTGTACTCTATCTTCATTTAGGTTGATAAGAATTAATTAATCAGTAGATAACGCCTATAAAAACAATTAAAATTACAATATGTTTCATGGGTTTTATGTAATTTTGCCGTTCGTTAAATCAGAACATTTATGTTACAGTTTATAAAAAATTGGACGCTTCCCCTTGCCATGCTTGTCGGGGTAATCGGCTATTTCTGTTTTGCCGCTTTCGATTTTCTGACTCCGACAAAGCCCGTTGTAAAAGTGATGATAGCATGGCTTACTCCTTTTCTTATTTTTGCTCAGCTATTGTTGACGTTCTGCAAGGTAGAGGTTAAGGAACTTGTACCTCAGCGTTGGACAATCTGGCTGTTGCTTATCCAATTCGTATCTTGCGTGATAATAGCATCTTTGCTGATTTTTCTACCTTTGGATGAATACTGGAGCGTGGCTCTGCAAGGAACGATGGTTTGCTTGATTTGTCCTACAGCCACAGCTGCTGCCGTCATTACCGGAAAGTTGGGTGGAAGCGCGGCTTCACTGACTACCTATACTTTGCTGTCGAATCTGCTGGCTGCCGTTATCGTACCACTGGTTTTTCCGCTGGTCGAGCCTTCGGATATGGCTTTCGGTGAATCTTTCCTTCGTATTTTGGGCAAGGTCTTCCCGTTGCTGCTGTTCCCTTTCTTTACGGCTGTGTTGCTGCGCCGCTTCTGTCCGCCGGTTCATCGTTTTCTGATAGGTCTGAAAGACATGGCGTTTTATCTGTGGGCAGTGGCTTTGATTATCGTGATGGGACAGACCACCAAGTCGGTAGTCGAGGGAGATACTTCCATCGGCGAAGAATTTCTGATTGCATTTTTTGCCCTTGTCGTTTGTTGCCTTCAGTTCTGGGCCGGGAAAAACATCGGAGGTTTGTACTCCGATCGTATCAGCGGCGGGCAGGCACTAGGGCAGAAGAATACAGTCCTGGCAATATGGATGGCATGTACCTACCTGAATCCGGTTTCGGCGATAGCACCGGGAAGCTATGTCGTATGGCAGAATATAATCAATAGCTGGCAACTTTGGAAGAAAAGAAAGAAAGGTTAATACTGTATGTCTGGCATGGACAGAAGTTATTGAGTGTCGATACAGATATGTCCCCTGAAGGCGGACGGTTAATATTGATTAAGGGTTCTTCGGGAATTGGAATAAAGCTCGGAATGTTTCCGGGCTTTTTTATTATATGAAATACGATAAGGTGCAACTGTTTCTACTTGAAAATCAAGCGTATGTCTAGGGTAATGTCTTTTTATGCGGTTGTTTTCGGATACCGTTTAGCTTCTTTTTTATTTGTATGCTGGAAAGTCATTAAAGATTTGTACAAAAAAAATAAGAATTTGTACAAATCTTAAAAAAAACGTCGAGACGTTTTGGCGGAGATCTCCCGATATCATTTAAAAACATGTTGCTTTACAACCTTTAACAAATTGTCTATATGCTGGAGAAAAGTCCGGATATGATCCAATATGTTTTTATTTTTGTTGCATTTCGGATAATTTATAATTTAATATATGCCTTTTCCCTTATTTACTTTTTCTGTTATGATAATAAATAACCATTATTTCTTAAAATTTTTAATTAATCAATCGGTTTGTCTGATTTTTATTTTTATCTTTGTATAAAGTAATTACTCGAAAGGAGTGTTTTACCATATTTAGTTTACACTTAAATCTTATCTTACCGTATGAAAGAAATTTCAGTTAGCTTCATGAGCTTGCTCTGTGTTTTTCTGTCCAGTACTCTTTTCTCTTGTTCTTCAAAAGAAACATTAAGTTCTGATTATGAAGTCATTCCTAAACCTTTGACTGTGAAGAGTGAAGGAAGTACTCCTTTTCTGCTCGAAGATGGAATTACCGTCGTCTATCCGGAAAATAATGAAAAAATGCGTGAAAATGCTGAATTGTTGGCGACTTATGTAGCCAAACAGACGGGGCTGAAACTGAATCCCCGAGCCGGAATGCCTGTTGACGGTGCTATTTGTCTGACGCTCGATTTGAGTGACGATAATAAAGAAGCCTATAAACTTGTTGTAAACGACAAGCGGATTTGTATTTCCGGAGCTTCCGAAGCTGGAGTCTTTTACGGAATCCAGACCTTACGAAAGTCTTTGCCCGTTGCCCAGAATATAAATGTAAGTCTTCCGGCAGTAGAAATTTACGACAAACCACGCTTTTCCTATCGCGGGGCCATGCTGGATGTAGCCCGTCATTTCTTTACGGTAGACGAAGTGAAGACCTTTATCGATATGTGTGCCCTGCATAATATCAACCGTTTTCACTGGCATCTTACCGACGATCAGGGATGGCGTATCGAAATCAAGAAATACCCCAAGCTGATGTCGGTGGCATCGCAGCGTAAGGAAACGGTGGTAGGCCGCTGGTGTAGTGGTATATACGACGGAACTCCTTATGGCGGTTATTATACGCAGGACGAAATCCGCGATATCATTGACTATGCAGCCAAGCGTTACATTACGATTATTCCGGAAATTGACTTGCCGGGGCACATGCAGGCTGCTCTTACGGCTTATCCGGAGTTAGGATGTACGGGAGGACCGTATGAGGTGAGAGAAACATGGGGCGTATCGGATGATGTGCTGTGTGTAGGAAATGATTCTACGTTGCAGTTTGTAAGAGATGTATTGTCTGAAGTAGCCGACCTGTTCCCGTCGGAATACATTCATATCGGAGGTGACGAATGTCCAAAAGTACGTTGGAAAAAATGTCCGAAGTGCCAGGCACGTATCAAGGCGTTAGGGCTGAAATCGGATGCGAAGCATACTAAAGAGGAACGTTTGCAGAGTTATATGATTGCGGAAGCCACGAAGTGTCTGAACGAAAAAGGCAAGCAGATTATCGGCTGGACCGAGATTCTGGAAGGAGGACTGGTTCCGGGTGCTACCTTGATGTCGTGGATTGGAGAAAGCGGAGGCATTGAAGCCGCACGTCAGCATCACGATGTCATTATGACTCCGAATACTTATATGTATTTCGATTACTATCAGTCGAAACAGGTAGAAGACGAGCCGCTGGCTATCGGTGGATATTTGCCTATAGAAAAAACATATAACTATGAACCTATGCCTAAAGAGTTGACAAAGGAAGAGCAACAATATATAAAAGGAGTACAGGCCAATCTGTGGACCGAATATATTCCTTCCTTCAGTCAGGTACAATATATGATTCTTCCGCGCATGGGAGCTTTGGCAGAAGTACAGTGGAGCGATCCTTCCCGTAAGGATTATAAAGATTTCCTGACCCGTATTCCTCGGCTTACAGCCATATACGATTGCTACGACTGGACATATGCCACTCACGTATTCGATGTAAATGTAGATATTAAGGCTGATACGGTGAAACACGTACTAAACGTGCAGTTGAGTACCATGGCCGACGATCCTATTTATTATACACTCGACGGTCAGGATCCTACAGAAGAATCGGCCAAGTATACAGGTCCATTTACGATAGATAAGGATGCCATTCTGAAAACGATGGCCGTACACCCTTCACGTACGAGCAAGATTTCCATCGATACCATCCGTTTCAATAAGGCGACGCTGAAACCTGTCAAGCTGCTTCAGCCCAATCAGGAAAGCTTCAGCCCCGACGGTCCGGTAGTGCTGGTCGACGGTCGCCGTGGAAATCACAGTTTTGATACCGGAGCGTGGGTAGCTGTTGCCGGCAACGACTTGGAAGCTGTCATTGATATGCAAGGCGAAACTACATTGAGTTCGGCTACCATTCATGTATATGTCAGAAAAGATGCATGGCTGTTCGATGCGAAGAAATTCTTGGTTGCCGTTTCCAGCGACGGGAAAAACTATAAAGAAATTGCCTCACAGGATTATCCTGCCATGCAGCCCTCGGACGGTGATACCATTGCCGAGCATAAACTTTCGTTTGAACCCTGTAAAGCCGCTTATGTCAAGATAAAGGTTGTAAGCGAAAAACGTATGCCCGAATGGCATCTGAATGCAGGACTTACCCCGTATCTGTTGGTTGACGAAATAATTTTAAACTAATGAGTATATGAAAGTTTCATTGTTTTCTCTTGTTGCTTTTGTACTGCTGCTGGCTGGCAGCTGTACAACGAAAAAAGATGTGGGCATTACACCCGAGCCTCTCTCGTATTCTTGGGGCAAAGGTTCCTTTGAGTGGAATAAAGATACACGTATTGCTTTCGACGGTAATGAGGATGCTCAGCAAATTGTGAAAACAGCTTTTTCTGAAACCCGTTTTCCGGTAACTTTTGGCGCTGCCGGTGAGGGTGGAAATTGCATTCGGCTAGAAGTGGTCGACTCTATCAGTGGGGTGACTTCTCCGGAAGCTTACTCACTGCATGTCGGAAAAGATGGAGTAGTAATAAAAGCTTTGTCGGATGCCGGGTTGTTTTATGGCGTACAGAGCCTGATACAGTTGGCTGAACAAGGAGAGGGGAATGTTCAGGCTGTAGAAATCTTAGACGAACCTCGCTTTCCGTACCGCGGTATCATGCTCGATGTGTCCCGCCATTTCCGCTCGAAGGATTTTGTGAAAAAACAGATCGATCTATTGTCGCATTATAAATTCAACAGACTGCATCTGCATCTTACCGATGCGGCAGGATGGCGAATCGCTATCGACAAATACCCACGTCTGACTCAGTATGCTGCTTGGAGAAAAGGAAAGACATGGAAAGAATGGTCTAATAGTGGTGCTAACTATTGCGAAGAAACCGACCCCGAGGCACAAGGAGGTTATTACACAAAAGATGATATTCGTGAAATGGTTGAATATGCTCGTCGGCATTGTATCACTATCATTCCTGAAATAGAGATGCCTTCCCATTCGGATGAAGTGCTGGCCGCCTATCCGGAACTGTCGTGTACACACGAACCGGGCAAGCAGTCTGATTTCTGTGTCGGAAATGAAAAGACGTTCGAGTTCCTCGAAGATGTACTGACCGAGGTCATGGAACTCTTCCCTTCCCAATACATTCACATCGGAGGAGATGAGGCTTCGAAAGCTTCATGGAAAACCTGTCCGTTGTGTCAGAAACGCATGAAAGAAGAAGGGCTGAAAGATGTAGACGAGTTGCAGAGTTATTTGATACATCGCATCGAACGTTTCCTGAATGATCATGGACGCAGCCTGTTGGGATGGGATGAAATTCTTCAGGGAGGATTGGCTCCAAACGCTACCGTCATGTCATGGCGCGGCGAACAAGGAGGCATCGACGCAGCCTTGTCCGGACATCATGCAATAATGACTCCGGGAGAGTATTGTTATTTCGATGCTTATCAGGATGCACCTTATTCTCAGCCGGAGGCAATCGGAGGGTATCTTCCTTTGAGTAAGGTTTATTCTTATAATCCGGTGCCAGATTCTTTGAGTACCGACATCCGGAAGATGATTTTGGGGGTACAGGCTAACTTGTGGGCAGAATATATTCCGACCGACGAACATATGGAATATATGCTTTATCCGCGTGCTATTGCCTTGGCCGAAGTAGCATGGACTGTACCGGAAAGAAAATCATGGGACTCTTTCCGCGAACGAATCCTGAAGATTATTCCGGAATTGAAGGCTAAAGGATATAATTCTTTCGATTATGCTAAGGAAATAGGCAATAGAAAAGAGTATGATGAACCAGTAAAACATCTGGCAGTAGGCAAAAAGGTTACTTTTAATATCCCTTATTGGCCGAATTATCCGGCAAATGGTGACAAAACCTTGAACGATGGCTTGCGTGGAGGCTGGAATTATAACGATAAGCGTTGGCTGGGCTTTGCAGACAATCACCGGATGGATGTGGTCATCGATTTGGAAAAAGTAATGAAAATTCATTCAGTTTCTGCCGAATTTATGCAGATTTGCGGCCCTTATGTATTCATGCCGTCGGAGGTAATTATATCTTCTTCTGTCGATGGAAAGCAATATACTCAGTTGACAGCCATTCATCATCAAGTACAAAAAGATGATTCTGTGTCATTTAAGAAGTTTGGCTGGGAAGGAGAAGCGGATGCCCGTTATGTCAGATATCAGGCTATGGCTGATTCTTTATATAAGGATGGTATTCAATTTGTTGATGAAATCATTGTAAAATAAAATGATATATTAAGTAATTTATTTTTATATCCTTGTAATTTTAAATTAATTAATTATATTTAAAATCAAAGTATAATTATTTTATGTTTACACGGTGTATATATAAAATAACTATATTTGCACTCGCTTTTTAAAAGGTAGATACCTTAAATTAATAACAAATTAAACCTTAATCTATGAAACGAAGTAAATTATCAAAATTACTCTTGTTTTTGCTGATTGCCTCTGGTCATAATGTAGCATTGTATGCTACCGAAAGTGGTATTTCAGTATCTAATGGATCGTTGTCATCTAGTTCTGTGGCAAAGGTCACCACAACTGGTCAGGTTGTTGACGCTAAAGGCGAACCTCTGATTGGAGTAAGTATCCTTGAAGTTGGTACGACTAACGGTACAATTACCGACATAGATGGTAACTTTACATTATCTGTAAATGAAGGTGCAACACTGGAAATCTCTTATATCGGATATAAGACTCAGACTTTGCCTGTTCGCGCTAAGTTGGGACAAATTGTAATGAAGGAGGACACTGAAGTTTTGGATGAAGTCGTTGTAACAGCTTTGGGTATCAAGCGTTCACAGAAGGCCTTGAGCTATAATGTACAGGAAGTGAAAGGTGATGCTCTGACAGCTGTGAAGGATGCAAACTTCATGAACTCATTGGCTGGTAAAGTTGCTGGTGTGCAGATCAGTAGTGGTGCAACTGGAGCCGGTGGTGCAGCTCGTGTTGTCATGCGTGGTATGAAATCTTTGACAAAAGATAACAATGCTCTGTATGTAATTGATGGTGTGCCTGTCTTTAATACCGGTTCGAGTGGTGGTGAAGGACAATATGGAGCTATGGGTGGTTCTGATGCTGTAGCCGACCTGAACCCGGATGATATTGCCAGTGTCAGCATGATGACCGGTCCGTCTGCTGCTGCCTTGTATGGTTCTGCTGCTGCAAATGGTGTTGTTTTGATTACAACGAAGAAAGGTCAGACTGAAAAAACAAATCTTACAGTATCGAATAGTACTACTTTCTCCAAAGCTTATATCATGCCTGAAATGCAGAACCGTTATGGTACAAGTGCTGGTTTGTTCAGCTGGGGTGCTGCAACTGATAGAAGATACGATCCGTCTGACTTCTTTAACACTGGAACAAACATCATTAACTCTATAGCTCTGTCTACCGGTAATGCTAAGAATCAGACTTATCTGTCTGCTTCTACAACCAATTCTGGTACAACCGTCCGCGATAGCGTATTGTAGTCTGCCTGTAGTATTTCTAACTTTGT
>ERZ779981.327-NODE-327-length-25095-cov-4.84832_pt1 | contig 25095 bp, 20 predicted proteins | sample MGYA00511182_ERZ779981 | MGnify/ENA primary metagenome ERZ779981 (study PRJEB29588, sample SAMEA2149539) | human gut metagenome | biome: human gut; feature: human-associated habitat; material: faeces | place: Denmark | collected 2008/2010 ... | reverse complement strand
TTTACTGACGGAATCGGAAGAGGTCATCTGGCTTCTTCAGAAGTGTCATGTCCTGATGGATAGAATTATGTAAGAATACATGGAAAATTGACAATAAAAAATGGCATATGAAGATGATAGACCATAATCATTTCATATACCATCTTATTTTGGGGACATTTACTGAATATCCCTTTTTATATCCTACAAATGCAAGTCCTCCATTCATTTGGAATGCGAGGACTTGTTCTTTTTCTGTCGTAAACATTCTACCATTTGAGAAGCAGCCCTGTCGGAAGCTCCGGCCTCACCAAGCAGATTAATCAGCCTCTCATATCCCTGCAACATCTGTTCCCGGCCCTCACCACTAGGAAGAATCCGGGCCAGCTGCGTCTTCACATTTTCCACCGTCATTCCATCGGCCACCAGCTCGGCCACCACTTCACGCCCGGCAATCAGATTGACCAACGAGATGTATTTTACCTTTAATATATGCCGCCGCAAAAACGACACAAGCTTGCCGGCTGCCGTGTAGTAACATACCACCTGAGGAACACGGAACAATGCCGTTTCCAAGGTAGCCGTACCGCTCGTCACCAAAGCAGCCGTGGCGTGGGAAAGTAAATCATAGGTCTGCCCGAACACAATTTCCGCATTCTCTCCCATATAGGCCCGATAAAACTCCGGTGCAATGCCCGGCGCCCCTGCGATAACGAACTGATATTCCGGGAACGACCGGGAAGCCTCTATCATACGCGAAAGATTGTCTTTTATCTCCTGTTTCCGGCTCCCGGCCAACAATGCCACGATAGGTTTGCTACCCAATTTGTTACGTGCCACAAACTGAGCAAAATCTTCCGAGTATGCCTGTTGGAAACCATCGACGGCATCCACACACGGATTGCCTACATAATGAATAGGATAGGAATGTTTCTCGAAGAAATCTACCTCAAACGGAAGGATGGAAAACAGCTCGTCCACATCGCGCTTGATGTTCTTGATGCGGTATTCTTTCCATGCCCATATTTTGGGCGAGATGTAATAAAAAATTGGAATACGGGTATGCGCCTTGATATATTCAGCAATTTTCAGGTTGAATCCCGGATAGTCGACCAAAATCAACACATCCGGCTGCCAACCAACAATGTCTTGCTTACAAAAGTCCATGTTTCGGAAAATCGTACGCAGATGCAGCAATACTGGAATAAATCCCATATAGGCCATATCCTTGTAATGCTTGACCAAAGTGCCTCCCACGGCCGCCATCAAATCGCCTCCGAAAAAACGAAATTCAGCAGCTGGATCATTCTTTTGCAAGGCTTTCATCAAATTCGAGGCATGCAAGTCACCCGAAGCTTCTCCTACAATCAAATAGTATTTCATACCTGAAAATTCCAGTGAGTCATCTCTTCCTTTAAAGCATAAGCCGTCACATCAATCTGTGTGGGGGTAATAGCCACATATCCATGGTCAAGCGCCCAATGATCCGTATCTTCCGCATCAGGTTCATTGTTCTTGTAAGAACCTGTCAACCAGTAATAATAGCCTCCCCTCGGATGCTCTGCCTTCACGAATTCATTGGTCCACACGCCATTTGTCTGCCGGCAGACACGTACCCCTTTCAATTCCTTTACATTGGGGATGTTCACATTCAGGCAAGTACCTGAAGGCAAGCCATGTACCAGCACCTCCTCTACAATACGCTGTATATACGGGAATGTAGGAGTAAAATCCGCTTCCGCATCATGATTGCAAAGAGAAAAACCCACCGAAGGGATGCCTTTCAAACAACCTTCAATCACCACTCCCATCGTACCGGAATAATGTACATTGACCGAAGAATTATCTCCGTGGTTGATTCCGCCAATCACCATATCGGGCACCCGAGGAACCAGTTCGTGCAAGGCCAGTTTCACACAGTCTACCGGTGTTCCCGTACAACTATATAAAACAAAGCCAGGTTCTGAAGCCAATTGTTTGCAACGCAAAGGATGTTCTGACGTAATGGAACCTGAAGCTCCCGAACGGGGACCGGAAGGAGCTACCACCATCAAATCAGCCATCGGTCGCAACACTTTTATCAATTCCTGAATTCCTTTTGCAGCATAGCCGTCGTCGTTCGACAACAGCAGAAACGGTTTCTCTTTCACCATATTATCATTCAATCTTTTTATGAGTGTAAAGTTACAACAAATCTTAATCTTACCAAACCGGGTCACACAATTAAGCAAAAATATATATCTTTGCCCGCGTGAAGTTATTAACAGATGAGGTGACTTTTCAACACTTTCCCAAAAGTCATGGAATTTTAATTGACACTGTCACCAATTATTAGTTACTTCGCAATCAGAATAAACTGATTAATATGGGAAAAATTATTGCTTTGGCCAACCAAAAAGGAGGAGTAGGCAAAACTACCACGACGATTAACTTGGCTGCATCTTTAGCTACTCTCGAGAAGAAAGTACTAGTGATTGACGCTGACCCTCAGGCAAATGCCTCATCTGGTCTAGGCGTGGACTTGAAAGACATTGATTGTTCAATCTACGAATGTTTAATCAATCAGGCAGACATCCGGGAAGCTATTTACACCACCGATATTGACGGATTAGACATCATACCTTCTCACATCGACCTGGTAGGTGCTGAAATTGAAATGTTGAACCTGGAGAACCGTGAGAAAATCATGCGACACGCACTGGAACCGATGAAAGACGAATATGACTACATACTAATAGACTGCTCGCCTTCGCTCGGCTTGATTACCATCAATGCATTGACTGCTGCCGACTCGGTAATCATTCCAGTTCAATGCGAATACTTTGCGTTGGAAGGAATTAGCAAACTGCTGAATACCATCAAGATTATCAAGACAAAACTGAATCCTTCGCTGGAAATTGAAGGATTCTTACTAACCATGTTTGACTCACGTCTGCGTTTGGCTAACCAGATTTATGACGAAGTGAAACGACATTTCCAGGAGCTGGTATTCAAAACCATCATCCAGCGTAATGTCAAACTGAGTGAAGCTCCCAGCCACGGTATTCCGGCCATCCTTTATGATGCAGAATCCACCGGAGCAAAAAACCATTTGGCCCTGGCCAACGAAATTATAACCAAAAACAGCAAATAAAAGTATATGGCAGTACAGAAAAAATTTGCATTAGGACGAGGACTGGATGCCTTGATATCTCATGAAGAGGTAAAGACCTCCGGCTCATCCTCTATCAACGAAATAGAATTGAGCAAGATATCGGTCAATCCCAACCAACCTCGCCGGGAGTTTGATCCGATTGCTTTACAGGAACTGGCAGACTCCATTGCTGAAATTGGTATCATACAGCCTATCACCCTACGTCAAATCAGCGAGGATTCTTATCAGATCATTGCAGGAGAAAGACGTTACAGAGCTTCCATATTAGCGGGACTAAAAACCATACCGGCTTATATCCGCACGGCAGACGACGAGAATGTCATGGAAATGGCATTGATCGAAAATATACAGCGCGAAGACCTGAATTCACTGGAAATCGCACTGGCTTACCAGCACCTGATTGAACAGTATGAACTGACACAGGAACGACTCAGCGAACGAATAGGCAAGAAACGTACGACTATCGCAAATTACCTACGGTTACTAAAACTACCGGCTCCCATTCAGATGGCTCTGAAAAACAAGGAAATCGACATGGGACATGCACGTGCATTACTGACTTTAGATGACCCTAAAACGCAGATACGTATTTTCAATGAAATCGTAAGTCAGGGATATTCTGTCAGAAAGGTAGAAGAAATCGTGAAGGCACTGGCCAGCGGTGAAAGTGTGAAAAGCGGAGGAAAAACCATTACTCCCAAAGGGACACAATTGTCAGAAGAATACTCTATGCTGCAAAACCATTTGTGCAGTTTCTTCGGCACAAAGGTACAGCTATCTTGCAGTAATAAAGGAAAAGGAAAAATCAGCATTCCTTTTAACAGCGAAGCAGACCTGGAAAGAATTATGGAGATTTTAGACTCTTTGAAAAAAACAGAATAAACGACCACTTCAGTTGAGAGCACATACACTTACATATTTACTATCGTTTATCTTGTTACTCTGCACCCCTTATTGGGGGGGCATGGAAGTACATGCCCAACGTGCCAAGAAACACCGGGAAGGCATATTGACCACCGACTCCATCCGCCTGAAGCATCAAGCGGACAGCTTGGCACTGGCCGATACCACAGATTTGCAGCGACAGCTGAACCTGAAAAATCTGGAAGCTCCCGTAGATACAGCTGCATTGGCACAACAAAACGATTCTTTACAACATGCCCAACCTCAGCCCATAGAAAAAAAACGCTGGATACCTAATTCCAACAGGACAGTATGGTTAGGATTGGTCATCCCAGGGGCCGGACAAATCTACAACCGGAAATACTGGAAGTTACCCATCATTTATGGAGGCTTCGTAGGATGTGCCTACGCCCTGACGTGGAACAGCCAGATGTACAAGGACTATTCGCAGGCCTATCAGGACATCATGAGCAACAATCCGAACAACAAAAGCTACGAAAACTTCCTTCCTCCTGGAACCAATGTAAATGACCGGCTTGAATATTGGCAAGAATTATTTCGTACACGTAAAGACCTTTATCGCCGCCAACGTGACCTAAGTATATTTGCATTTATTGGTGTATATTTATTATCGGTGATTGATGCCTATGTGGATGCCGAACTTTCTGATTTTGACATCAGCAAAGACCTCAGCATGAAATGGGAACCCACCATCTTTAACGATGCATTCCGCAACCGTCCCCAAGGAGTCGGCTTGCAATGCTGTATTAAATTTTAAACAATGAGAAAGCTACTTTTCAGTTTACTGACTGCCACAATCTGCAGTGCGTCCTCCCTTTTTGCACAGCAAACGGAGAAAACCATTACTGTACAATCTGCAAACGGACAAGAAGACATTATAGACTTACCGGAAGGTATGATATCCACCACCGACAGCCTTTATCTGGACTGGATATCCAAACACTATATCAACCCGGCAGAGAACTGTACGATGACTACCCAGAACCCAGAAGTCAGCGATTCAATCTATATGGATCGTCTGCAACGGATTCCGGCCATCATCGAGATGCCTTACAATGATATCATACGGAAATTCATCGACATGTATGCCACTCGCCTGCGACAGAAAGTATCTTTCATGTTAAGTGCAAACAACCTATACATGCCCATTTTTGAAGAAGCTCTCGATTTATATGACCTTCCACTGGAACTTAAATACTTGCCTGTCATTGAATCGGCATTGAATCCGACAGCCACTTCCGCACAAGGAGCCGTAGGCCTATGGCAGTTCATGCTTCGTACCGGTCAGGTATATGGTCTGAAAGTCAATTCACTGGTAGACGAACGGAGAGATCCGATCAAATCTACACGAGCCGCAGCCCGCTACTTGAAAGATTTATTTGATATCTACCACGACTGGAACCTCGTGTTAGCAGCCTACAACTGCGGACCGGGTACCATCAACAAAGCCATCCGCCGAGCTGGAGGTGAAAAAGACTTCTGGAAGATTTACAATTACCTTCCCAAAGAAACCAGAGGCTATGTACCTGCATTTGTAGCAGCCAATTACATCATGACTTATTATTGCGAGCATTACATCAGCCCTATGGAAATGAACATGCCCGAAAGTACGGATACAGTTCACATCAACCGTCCACTAAATCTGAACCAGATAGCTGAAGTATGCAAGATGGATATCGACCAGCTGCGTGCCCTGAACCCTGAATTCAAGAAGGATATCATTCCAGGCAATGAAAAACCTTATGCTTTAAGATTGCCAACCCAGATGATGAGCTGCTTCATCGACCATGAAGACAGTATTTACAATTATAAGCCAGAGGTTTATCAGACGCGCCGCAATACCGTAACGGTCAGCAATAGCAGTACGAGCAAAAGTCAGAGTAAAGGGAAAGCCGTATACCATCGCATCCGTAATGGAGAGACATTAGGAAGCATTGCAGCCAAATATGGCGTAAGTGTAAACCAACTCCGACGATTGAACGGCATCAAGGGAAGCAACATCCGAGCAGGCAAATCACTACGTGTCCGATAAGAAAAGGAAGCATTTGCTTGTTTGATTCGTATTTTTCTCTATTTTTGCATTATCGATTCAAAGAAGGGAGAGAATATGACTGAGGAGAAACTTACGCAGGAACAAGCAGATGAGCAACTGATAGACAATGCCTTTCAGGAGTTATTGGACCGATACCTTGAAAGCAAACACCGGAAAAAGGTAGAAATTATTACAAAAGCCTTCAACTTCGCCCGACAAGCTCACAAAGGAGTGCGCAGACGTTCGGGCGAACCTTATATATTGCATCCCATAGCCGTAGCACGTATTGCATGCGTGGAAATCGGATTAGGGTCTACTTCTATCTGTTCTGCACTACTTCACGATGTAGTGGAGGATACAGACTATACTGTGGAGGACATCGAAAATCTGTTCGGGCCTAAAATAGCCCAGATTGTGGACGGGCTGACAAAGATTTCCGGAGGAATCTTCGGAGACAGAGCTTCTGCCCAAGCTGAAAATTTCAAGAAACTACTCCTTACGATGAACGATGACATCCGTGTCATCCTCATCAAAATAGCGGACCGCCTGCACAACATGCGTACACTTGGTTCCATGCTGCCCAGCAAACAATATAAAATTGCAGGAGAAACCCTTTATATTTATGCGCCACTGGCCAACCGCTTAGGCCTGAACCGTATCAAGACTGAGTTAGAGGATCTGAGCTTCAAGTACGAACATCCAGAAGCCTATCAGCAGATAGAAGACAAATTGAAAGCCACACAAGCTGAACGAGAAAGTTTGTTCGAAGAATTCACAGCTCCTATCCGCGCACAACTCGATAAAATGGGACTTCCCTATCGGATACTCGCACGAATCAAGTCGCCTTATTCCATCTGGAATAAAATGCAGAACAAGCACATCACCTTCGAAGAAATCTACGATATTCTGGCTGTACGTATCATATTTACTCCCAAAAACGAAGAAGAAGAGTTGAATGACTGCTTCAACATCTATGTAGCCATTTCCCGCATATACAAGCCACATCCCGACCGCTTGCGCGACTGGGTCAGCCATCCGAAAGCCAACGGCTATCAAGCTCTCCATGTAACTCTGATGAGTAACAAAGGACAATGGATTGAAGTGCAGATTAGAAGTGAGCGAATGAACGACGTAGCTGAACAGGGTTTTGCTGCACACTGGAAATACAAAGAAGGAGGAGGTAGTGAGGATGAAGGTGAACTCAGCAAATGGCTGAAAACCATTAAAGAAATCTTGGATGACCCGCAACCGGATGCCATTGACTTCCTGGACACCATCAAACTGAACCTGTTTGCCTCTGAAATTTTCGTGTTTACTCCCAAAGGGGAAATCAAGACCATGCCACAGAATGCAACGGCACTGGATTTTGCCTTCTCTATTCATACTTTCTTAGGAAGTCACTGTATCGGAGCCAAAGTCAACCACAAACTGGTGCCTCTTAGCCACAAGCTGCAAAGCGGAGACCAAGTAGAGATTCTGACCTCCAAAGCCCAGAAGGTACAACCTTCATGGATTAACTTTGCCACTACGGCCAAAGCCAAAGCCAAAATTCTGTCTATCCTGAAGAGGGAACGCAAAGAAACCCAACAGACGGGAGAAGACATGTTACACGACTTCTTTACCAAAGAGGGCATTGAAGCCAATGATACCAACATACAGAAACTTTGTACACTCCATAAGTTGAAATCGCCTGAAGAACTCATGTATCAAATAGGGCAAAAGATCTTCACATTGGGAGAAGCCGACAAAAATGAACTCAAAGAAAAGCCGACACCGACCAACTGGAAAAAATACATTGTATTTGCTTTCGGTGGAGGAAACAAGTCAAAAACACAGGACAGTGTACCTCCCAAAGAAAGTGCTCCTCAACTCAATATTGACAAGAAAAAAGTAGTCCGACTGACTCCTGACGAGATACAGAAACACTATATCATTGCAGATTGCTGCAAACCAATTCCGGGTGATGACGTGTTAGGATACATTGATGACAACAACCGCATTATCATCCACAAACGGCAATGTCCGATTGCAGCCCAACTAAAAACGAGCTTCGGCAACCGATTGCTGGCCGTACAGTGGGAAATCGGAAAAGCCCTCAATTTCCCGGTGAATGTCTATATGAAAGGCATTGATGGTATTGGTGTACTGAACCAAGTGACACAGATTATCTCGCAACAACTTAACGTCAACATCCACAAATTGAACATTGAATCAAATGATGGAATTTTCGAGGGACGAATCCAACTCTTTGTACACGATGTGGACGATGTGAACACCATCTGTGAGAACCTGAAAAAGTTGGACAGCATCAAGAAGGTGACTCGAATTGAGAACTTTGACGATGCCATTGCAGATTAACCAAATTCCAATCACTTCTTAACCGGCATATATTCTCCAGACATCAAAGAATATATGCCGTTTTTTATTCTTCTATCTACAAATAAGTCAATAGAGCCAAGAAAGGGGAACTAATCAGGAGAAGACAAAAATGATATAAAAAGAAAAAACCGCTGAAAATCAGCGGTTCTCAAGAATCTTCGTGGAGCTGGAGGGAGTCGAACCCTCGTCCAAACAAGGAAGCCATATGCTTTCTACATGCTTATCTCTGCCTTCGGTTTTCGTGCATAAGCAAGACCAGAGCCACCCACTTATACCTTAGTCCCTAAAATTTCATTTCAGCCTCGGAACCCGACTGAAACTATTCCCGAATTTGCTGTGCCGCTTGACCAAACGCTTCGGAACAAGAGCTTTTGAGCGACATCTCGTTTCCATCACTGTGACGGAAATAAAGCTAATCTACTATTCTTCGATTAAGCAGCGAGAGCATAATTTTCGTTGCCAGATAATTGTTCAGTAACTGAGATTATAGTGCAAATCACTGACGCACTGCATGCTTACATACCACATCTCTCGCTGTCAAAACCAAACAACCCCAAGATTGAGTATTAAAGTGGGAGCAAAGATAGCAAATCTTCAACGATTTACAAAAAAAGAGGTGCAAATTTGCACCTCTCCTCTTTTTATCTCTTTCCTTCAGAATTAATGATGGAACAGACGGATGCCTGTGAATGCCATGGCAATGCCATATTTATCGCATGTTTCAATCACATTGTCATCACGTACAGAACCACCAGCCTGAGCGATATATTCTACTCCACTCTTGTGTGCACGTTCAATGTTATCACCAAACGGGAAGAATGCATCAGAGCCCAAAGATACTCCTTTCAACGTATCCAGCCATGCACGTTTTTCCTCGCGGGTCAGCACTTCCGGCTTTTCCGTAAAGAACTGCTGCCATACGCCATCTGCCAATACATCGTCATGGTCATCGCTGATATAAATATCAATGGTGTTGTCACGATCAGCACGATGAATTTTTTCTACCCAAGGCAGATTCAATACTTTCGGATGCTGACGCAGGTACCAGATATCGGCCTTGTTACCAGCCAGACGTGTACAATGGATACGGCTCTGCTGTCCGGCACCAATACCGATAGCCTGTCCATCCTTCACATAGCATACAGAATTTGACTGTGTATATTTCAATGTAATCAAGGCAATCATCAAGTCACGCTTGGCAGCCTCCGGGAAGTTCTTGTTCTGTGTCGGAATATTGGCAAACAATTCCGGACCGTTCAGCTTCACTTCATTTCTTCCCTGTTCAAACGTAATGCCAAACACATCCTTGTGTTCAATCGGAGCCGGACGATAGTTCGGATCAATCTTGATGACGTTGTAAGTTCCCTTACGTTTCTTCTTCAAGATTTCCAATGCCACATCTGTATACCCCGGAGCAATTACCCCATCGGAAACCTCACGACTGATGAAACGGGCTGTTTCTTCATCGCATACATCGCTCAAGGCAATAAAATCACCGTAAGACGACATACGGTCAGCTCCACGGGCACGCACATACGCATTTGCCAGCGGAGACAAAGGCAAATTATCCACAAAATAGATTTTCTTCATGGTTTCATCCAGTTCCAGACCGATTGCGGCTCCGGCAGGACTCACGTGCTTGAACGAAGTGGCAGCCGGCATGCCGGTAGCTTCTTTCAGTTCTTTCACCAACTGCCATCCGTTGAACGCATCCAGGAAGTTAATATAACCGGGACGTCCGTTCAATACTTCAATAGGCAGTTCTCCCTCCTGCATAAAAATGCGGGCCGGCTTCTGGTTAGGGTTGCAGCCGTACTTGAGTTCGAGTTCTTTAGCCATATTTTAAGAGTTTGGTTGAATTTGCTACAAAAGTACGAAAAAATCAGACGCGCATTTCACGATAAGTACATGATTTTGGAGATTCTATCGGGAAGCGTCGGGAAAATCACAAAATAAATCTGTATTTTTGTCCGTATTCTACACAAAAGAGAAAGAACTATGATAGACGAATTATTACACTTCAACAAAACATTTGTAGAGAGCAAGGGATATGAAAAGTACATCACCAACAAATATCCTGATAAAAAAATTGCCATTGTCACTTGCATGGATACCCGTTTGACAGAACTGTTACCTGCCGCACTGGGCATCAAGAACGGAGATGTCAAAATCATCAAGAATGCTGGAGGTACCATCACCCACCCATTCGGAAGCGCCATGCGAAGCTTGCTGGTAGCCATCTATGAATTAGGCGTGGAAGAAGTGATGATTATCGGACACACTGATTGCGGTGTGCAGCACATGGACAGTCAGGTGATGCTGCGTCACATGCGTGAAAGAGGAATTTCGCAAGACCACATCGAAATGATGCAATATTGCGACATTGATCTGAATTCCTGGCTCAGCGGCTTCAACGATACAGAAGAAGCCGTACAGAAAAGCGTACATATCGTACGCCATCATCCATTGGTACCACAGGACATCCGGGTCAGAGGATTCATCATGGATTCCACCACAGGCAACCTCACCGAAATAAAAGAAGATGAATCCAAATAAACAAAGAAAGGGGCCAACAAGAAAAAATCTTGCCGGCCCCTTTTTATTAATTCAAAAAGCAAATCAGAATCAACGATCTTCCGCCAAAGTCAATATGGCAACCTCTTTCGGCACGTAATCCCCTTGGAAGAAACGGCTGGCACGCAACAGATGGCGCCAAATACTTACCAACTCCTGAGATTCCTGAAGGATATTCAAATAGACCATAGCAGCCTTCAAGCTTGTATTGTCAGACTCCTGCATCCGGTTCATCTGCTGTTTGCGCAAAGCAGAAATATTGTTTTTCAACTCATCTCCTTTTTTCAGAATATCATCCGTATCCGCATAGTTTCCAGTACTGATAACCTGCTTGGTACGCTCCATCAGGTTGCAAAGCTGTTCACGTATCGGGAGGAATTCTTTCACGCAATCCGGTGAAATCGGATTAAAGTTATTGTCCACATGCTCTTTACACGGTTCACAGATTCGCTTCAAGCAGTAAAGCATCTGTTCACAACTGTTGCTACCCAAATGGAACCATGTATTTTTCTCGATAGCGACTGTCATAGGCAGACGGCGCAATCCCAAAATTTCTTTCCGGCGACGCTTCTTGAGCATCTTTTTCTGATCGTCCGTGGCATTCATGGCCTTCCGTAGACTGCGCAAGTCTTCATTAATAAATCCGTCAGTCACCTGTACGTAGGTTTTCTCACTGAAATCCACGTAGCTGGCCAAGGTCTCCTGCACATGCTGACGAAGCAACGCCAATGTTTCGCTCTTGTCCTTGCTGCTCATCATCCGCTTGAACACATCGTCCTGACCTTCCACCTGTTCTTTCTTCTTGTATTTAATATTGCTGCGTACAAGCAAAACCACAGCGACTACAATGAACACAAACATACCGAAGAAGCTGGTGTAGAACATCACCAAGGTTACCAGCGCACAAATCGTGAAAGCTACGAACGCCGTAATAAACCAGCCACCAATCACGGAAAGCATACCTGTGATACGATATACAGCACTCTCACGACTCCAGGCACGGTCGGCCAGTGAACTACCCATCGCTACAATAAAGGTCACATAAGTGGTAGACAACGGTAACTTCATGGTAGTACCAATAATAATCAGCAATCCAGACAATACCAGATTCACTGAAGCACGTACCATATCGAATGCAGCTCCATCATTCAGAATCACTTCATCCTTGTTGAAACGACTGTCAATCCAGCGACGCATACCCACCGGAATCACACGTACCAGAAAATCATTGATATTGGTAGCACGACGCACGATGACACGAGCCAGTGCAGAAGAGCCAAACATCTCATCGCCCTCTTCCTGGCGAGCCAAATCGACCGAAGTCTTAATCACATTTTTTGCCTTTTTGGAAGTGGCCAGCGCATACACCATAATGATACCTGAAGCAATCAGGAAGATAGCCGGTGTCTTGGCAGAAGACATCAGAGAAGACATCATGAAATCGTGGATACCTGTTCCGTTTGAGTTGGCTACATAATCCGTATAAGCAGAGAAACCTGCCAAAGGTACTCCGATGAAGTTCACCAAGTCATTTCCGGCAAAAGCCAATGCCAATGAGAAGGTTCCCAACAATACTATAATCTTAAACACATTCACCTTGCACCAGTGCAGAATTTGCATGATGACGGTAAACACCACAAAACATCCACCCACCAGCATCGGCGTATTGTCTTGAATCCACTGCTGTTTTTCAGGTGTCATGAAGGTGGCCGTCTTCAAACCTTGTATAATGATGAAGTAGCCCAATGCTGTCACGGCAATTCCACCGAACACACCGATGGTCCATGATAGATGTTTCTTATAATTGAAGCTAAAAATAAGTCGGGATACATACTGTACAATGGTACCCGCAATGAAAGCCACCGCTACAGAAAGGAAGATACCCATAATCACCGAAAGGGCCTTTTCTGTATTCATCATATCGCCCAAGCTTAACATACCGGTTTCATCGCCAATAATCTTCAAAATTGCCAGGATAAACGTACCTCCCAACAACTCAAACACCATAGATACGGTCGTGGAAGTAGGCAAGCCCAACGTATTGAATACATCCAGCAACACCACGTCTGTCACCATTACCGCCAACAGAATACACATAATTTCATAGAAGCTGAAATTTACAGGCTGGAAAATACCGTGGCGGGCAATATCCATCATTCCATTACTTAACACAGCTCCGGCAAAGACTCCGATAGCAGCCACAATAATAATGGTTTTAAACTTTGCGACCTTTGCACCCACAGCCGAATTCATAAAGTTCACCGCGTCGTTACTGACACCTACCAGCAAATCGAAGACTGCCAGCATAAACAGGAATATGACAATTCCTAAATAAATAGTTTCCATAACTTGTTTTGCTAAGTTTTTTCCGAGTGCAAAAGTATTTCATACTTGTTATAAACAAATGTCATAGATGTTACAATCGTGTTACAAAATTTCAGAAAGGAACCCAATAAGGGGGATATTTACAAGAAGGTCTACGGTAAAACTTTCAATGTGAATGTAAAAAAAAGATATTTTATTCCTGCTATCCTATATTTATCACCTGAAAATTCGTAATTTTGCGGCTGAATTCAAAATCTCAAAATTATGTCAGAATCAAAGAAAATCAAAACCGCATTGGTGTCTGTTTACCATAAAGACGGCTTGGATGCTATTTTAGCAAAACTCCATGCCGAAGGAGTTGAGTTCCTGTCAACAGGGGGAACACGTCAGTTCATTGAATCACTGGGATATCCCTGCAAGGCAGTGGAAGACATCACCACTTATCCATCAATTTTAGGAGGACGTGTAAAGACCTTGCACCCTAAAATTTTCGGAGGTATCCTTTGCCGCAGAGAATTGGAAAGCGACCAGAAACAAGTAGCTCAATATGAAATTCCGGAAATCGACCTGGTCATTGTAGACCTGTATCCATTTGAAGATACCGTTGCCAGCGGTGCAGCTGAACAGGATATCATCGAAAAGATTGATATAGGTGGTATCTCATTGATTCGTGCCGGAGCCAAGAATTTCAACGATGTAGTCATCGTAGCCAGCAAACACCAGTATCAGCCGTTGCTGGACATTTTGAACAAACAAGGTGCCGTAACTACACGCGAACAACGTCGCTGGTTTGCCGGTGAAGCCTTTACCGTATCTTCACACTACGATACTGCTATCCGCGACTATTTCAAGAAATAAAAAGGGAAGCCAGTTACTTTACCTTTCTTATACGGATATATTAATTCAAAATTCTAGACTTATTATAAGGAATGGGATTATTCTCCTTTACACAAAACATAGCGATGGACCTTGGCACAGCCAATACCATCATTACCTGCAACGATAAGATCGTGGTAGACGAACCCTCTGTTGTTGCATTGGATCGCCGCACGGACAAAATGATTGCCGTGGGTGAACGTGCCAAGCTGATGTACGAAAAAGAAAACCCGAACATCCGTACTGTACGTCCCTTGCGCGACGGAGTAATTGCAGACTTCAATGCCTGCGAACAAATGATGCGCGGATTAATCAAAAAGGTAAATACCGGACGCCATCTTTTCACTCCTTCCCTGCGTATGGTAATTGGTGTACCCTCAGGTTCTACAGAAGTGGAGCTTCGTGCCGTACGCGACAGCGCGGAACATGCAGGTGGACGTGACGTTTACCTTATTTTTGAGCCAATGGCTGCTGCCATCGGTATCGGACTTGACGTGGAAGCACCGGAAGGAAACATGGTGGTAGATATAGGTGGAGGTTCTACCGAAATCGCCGTGATTTCTTTAGGAGGCATCGTGTCTAACAACTCTATCCGCGTGGCGGGTGATGATTTGACAGCCGACATCCAGGAATACATGAGCCGTCAGCACAACGTCAAAGTCAGTGAACGAATGGCTGAACGTATCAAGATTCACGTAGGAGCAGCTATTACTGACTTGGGCGACAATGCACCTGAAGATTACATCGTACGAGGACCTAACCGCATCACAGCCCTTCCGATGGAAGTGCCAGTATGCTATCAGGAAATCGCACACTGCATGGAGAAAAGCATTGCCAAAATAGAGACGGCCATCTTGAGTGCATTGGAGAATACACCTCCTGAATTGTATGCCGATATCGTAAACAACGGTATCTACCTGGCTGGAGGTGGAGCACTGCTGCGCGGTCTGGACAAACGTCTCACCGACAAGATCAACATTCCTTTCCACGTGGCCGAAGATCCCTTGCTGAGCGTAGCCAAAGGAACCGGTATCGCCTTGAAAAATGTAGATCGGTTCTCATTCCTGATGAGATAATCTCATAAAATTGAAAATGAAGGGGTCGCAAGGTTCCTTCATTTTCAATTTTCATTTTTTGTTTATACACCATTCAGACTCTCTTACATGAGAAATCTTATCAATTTCCTGCTGAAATATAATTATTGGTTCGTTTTCGTTCTTTTGGAAATCATTTCCCTTGTCCTGCTGTTCCGTTTCAACAATTATCAGGGAAGTGCTTTCTTCACTTCGGCCAACTATGTGGCAGGACTGGTGTACGAAGCCTCCAACCAAGTCACACGTTATTTCGGACTTACAGAAGTCAACAAAGGCCTTACTGCACGAAACGTAGAGCTGGAAATTGAAGTGGAACGCCTTTCACAAGCCCTGGAACAATATACACAGGATACTACCGGTATAGCCACTCTCCGCGAAAACGCACTGAAAGATTATGTGCTCTACGATGCCAGAGTGGTGAACAATAGTATAACTCACCCCAATAATTTCATTACCATCGACAAAGGATCGGCCGACGGCATCCGTCCGGAAATGGGAGTCGTATGCGGCAACGGGGTGGTAGGCATCATCTATCTGACCGGTCAGCACCACTCCATTGTACTGCCTATACTTAACTCCAAGAGCAGCATCAGCTGCAAAATCAAGCGGACGTCTTATTTCGGCTTTCTCAAATGGGATGGGGGTTCCTCACAATATGCTTACGTGAAAGATATGCCCAGACACTCGGAATTTACTTTGGGCGATACCATCGTGACAAGTGGATACAGTGCCGTTTTCCCTGCAGGAATACCGGTAGGAACAGTGGATGATATGACCGACAGCCACGACGGCTTATCTTATTTGCTCAAAGTGAAACTCTTCACCGATTTCGCCCGCCTGAACGATGTCAGGGTATTGGGTTCCTTCAACGGGACCGAACAGGCACAGTTAGAGGACAGTATCCGCTCCGTGCAACCATAAAGATTAACAACACAAAAGTTTGGGAAATTATGCAATACATCATACGCCTTAAATGGTTTATAATCCTGGTCTTGCTTCAGGCACTGGTGCTGAATCACATCCATTTTGAACAATATGCAACGCCCTTATTATATATTTATTTCTTATTGAAAATCAATTCAGGGAATAGCCGGAAAGGACTTCTGCTTTGGGCTTTTTTCCTGGGGCTCTGCATCGATGTGTTCAGCAATACCCCTGGTCTGAATGCGGCAGCTTCTGTACTGACAGCTTTCTGCCGCCCTTGGATTCTGCGTCTGTTCTCATTGCGTGACACGACGGAGAACTTTGAGCCAGGTATCTACCAGATGGGCTTCACCCCATTCTTCCGGTACACCCTGACTCTTGTATTGTTGCATGCGGTCATCTTAAACCTGCTGGACATGTTTTCTTTCGCCAAGCCACAAATATTGTTGCTGAAAATAGCCAGCGATGCAGCCATCACGCTCATTCTCATCTTATGTATTGATTCTGTCAGGAGGAAAAAATAGTGGAAAGAAATTACGATCTTGAAAAGCGGAAATACGTCATTGCCGGTGCAGTCGTGGTGATTGTACTGATTTTTCTTATACGCCTCCTTACCTTGCAGATTATGAGTGAAGACTATAAGAAAAATGCCGACAGCAACGCTTTTCTCAAACGGATACAATACCCCAGCCGCGGAGTTATCTACGACCGTAATGACAAGCTGCTGGTCTACAACCAGGCTGCCTATGACATTACAGTCATCATGAAGGAAATTACCGAACTGGATACAACCGACTTATGCCAGACACTGAAAATCACGCCGGAGTTCCTGCGGAAGAAATTTCATGACATCAAAGACCGTCGCCTCAATCCGGGATATTCTCCCTATACCAATCAGGTATTCCTGACCCAGCTGTCGGCAGAAGACTGTGGCGTATTTCAGGAGAAACAGTTCAAGTTCCCTGGCTTCTATATCCAGCGTCGTACCATCCGGCAATACACTTATAACGCCGGTGCCCATATTTTAGGCGACATCGCCGAGGTATCCAAATCAGACATGGAAAAGGACGATTACTACATCCCCGGCGACTTTATCGGGAAACTGGGGGTAGAACGCTCGTACGAAAAACAGCTGCGAGGCGAAAAAGGTATCGAGATATTGCTGCGCGATGCCCGCGGACGTATTCAAGGAAACTATATGGACGGTAAGTTCGACAAGGTACCGGTAGCCGGCAAGAACCTGCGGCTCAGCCTGGATATCGAACTTCAGCAACTGGGCGAACGGTTGCTTGAAGGAAAAATCGGAAGTATTGTAGCCATAGAGCCGTCTACCGGTGAAGTGCTCTGCCTGGTTTCTTCGCCTTCCTACGACCCACGCCAGATGGTGGGCAGAAACCGAGGAAAAAATCACCTGATACTGGCCCGTGACCCGTGGAAGCCCCTGCTGAACCGTGCCATTATGGGTACTTATCCTCCAGGCTCTACCTTCAAGACCTCACAGGCACTGACCTACTTACAGGAAGGTATCATTACCACCGGCACCAGTTATCCCTGTAACGGGGGATTCAATTTCAGAGGACTCCACGTAGGCTGTCACTCGCACCCCTCGCCGCTTCCGCTGATTCCGGCCATAGCGACCTCGTGCAACGGTTACTTCTGCTGGGGACTTTATCACATGATTGGAGCCCGCCAGAAATACGGTTCCGTACAGAAAGCCCTCAATACCTGGAGAGACTATATGGTATCCATGGGATTCGGCTATCCCTTGGGAATAGACCTTCCCGGTGAAAAAAGAGGGTTCATCCCCAATGCCAGCGTATACGACAAGGCCTATCATGGTTCTTGGAACGGACTGACCATCATCAGTATTTCCATCGGACAGGGAGAGGTGACACTGACTCCGCTGCAAATAGCCAACTTAGGAGCTACCATTGCCAACAGAGGCTATTTCATCACGCCCCATGTGGTGAAGGAAGTGGAAGGTGAACCTCTCGATACGCTCTACTCAAAGAAACGGTACACCATGGTAGACCGCTCTCACTACGAAGAAGTGGTACAAGGCATGCGCGCAGCCGTACTGGGCGGAACCTGCCGGGGAGCCAACCTGCCCGACATTGAAGTCTGCGGAAAGACCGGTACAGCCCAGAACCGAGGAAAAGACCACTCCGCTTTCATGGGATTTGCCCCAATGAAAGACCCGAAAATTGCCATTGCCGTATATGTAGAGAACGGAGGATTCGGTACTGTATACGGAGTGCCCATCGGACGGCTCATGATTGAGAAGTATCTGAAAGGAAAGCTTTCGGAAGAAGACGAAACATTGGCAACAGAAATTCAAAACAGGAGGATTGATTATGGGATTCACGAGAGGTAGCGTATGGAAGAATGTGGACTGGTGGACCATTGCACTTTATCTGGTGCTGGTCATCTGCGGCTGGTTCAGCGTATGCGGAGCAAGCTATGATTACGGAGAGCCCAATTTCTTCGACATCACGACACGTGCCGGCAAGCAGCTCATGTGGATAGGCTGTTCGCTGGGACTGGGATTCGTCATACTCATGCTCGAAGACCGCATTTACGACACATACGCCTACCTGATTTACGGCGTCCTGCTCCTGCTTCTTTTCGGCACCATCTTCAACCCGCACGAAATCAAAGGTTCACGTTCGTGGATCGTACTCGGACCCGTCAGCCTGCAACCGGCAGAGTTCGCCAAGTTTGCCACGGCATTGGCATTAGGAAAATACATGAACGAATACACCTTCCAGATGCAGCGCACCCGCCACCTGATCGCAGTATTAGGCATCATCCTGCTGCCGATGATATTGATTATTCTCCAGAAAGAAACCGGTTCCGCCTTGGTATACCTTTCTTTCTTTCTCATGCTGTATCGGGAAGGTATGACAGGTGCCGTATTGTTCTCCGGCATCTGCGCCGTTATCTTCTTTATTGTCGGACTCCGGTTTGGAGCTGAGATTATGCCCGACGACATGACCTCCTGGGGAGAATTTTCCGTACTGACCCTGATCATCCTGCTATCTGCTTTTTTGGTGGGAAGATTCTGTCGGCAAGTTCCCCAATTGCCAATTTATATCTTTGGCATTGGAGGAGGAGGAACTCTGTTGGGCACCCTGTTTTCCAACTACGTAATCCCGTTTAATGTCTGCCATTTGCAACTGGTCATTTGCGGAGCCATCGTGATTGCACTTCTTTACTTCTACCTCAAGGAACAAATAAGGGAATATCTCTATATCATTTTGTTTGTCATCGGGTCAGGAATATTCTTCTTTTCGACCGACTATGTATTCAACCACGTGCTGGAGCCTCATCAGAAAATCCGAATCGAGGTACTGTTAGGAATGAAGGACGACCCGGCAGGAGCCGGATACAACGTCAACCAAAGCAAGATTGCCATCGGTTCCGGAGGATTGTTTGGAAAAGGATTTCTCAACGGTACACAGACCAAACTGAAGTATGTGCCCGAACAGGACACCGACTTTATTTTCTGTACCATCGGCGAAGAACAAGGATTTGTGGGATCGGCCGTTGTCATCTCCCTCTTCATGGCACTTATTCTCCGCCTCATCGTGCTTTCAGAACGGCAGGAAACTCGTTTTGGAAGGGTATATGGCTACTGTGTGCTGGGTATCTTTTTCTTCCACCTCTTCATCAATGTGGGAATGGTACTCGGACTGACCCCTGTCATCGGAATCCCTCTTCCCTTCTTCAGCTACGGAGGGTCTTCCTTATGGGGATTTACCATTCTGCTATTTGTGTTCCTCCGCATTGACGCCGCCCGGGAAAAATAAGCGGATGCCAACATCCGAAACGCCTGGCAGTGGATTCTGCCGCATCAAGTGGGTCACCCGGAACTGGCGTCCGATGGAATCGGCTGTCAGTACCACCGGCTTGTCGTACAAGTAAGTAGCCTGATACAACCCGCCGATAGCTCCCTCATGACTCCATTTTCCTTTCTCATCGGCCAGGTAAATATGCAAGGTATCTGTATGCGGGGGAAGAGAATCCCCGTCGATTTGAGTCACCGAGAGCCAGATATCCCGATAAGGATAAGTCCCGGTGTGACGGATACCCACTTCCATCCGGCAGGTTCCCGCAGGCACATCCGGAGGAAGATTGAACACCAAAGAATCCGTTTTCTGCCAGCTTCCCTCTCCAGGTACCGACTGATACACATGATACTTCGTATCCGTATGGCAGGCAGACAGCCACAGACACAGTCCACACAGAAGTAGTCCAGCTTTTACCTTTTGAAAAAAGAGAGGCATACACGGGAATCCCGGTATGCCCATTGTCCATTTTTTATGCTTGTACATCTGAATTCGAGTTACGTTCCGGACGTTTATTCCCTTCATTATTATTGTTCCGGCGGAAATTCCGTCTTCCGTTCCGGCTCGGACGAGGTTCCTGACTCGCATTGGCTTCTCCCTGCGGCGTATTTCCTGCAGCAGCCTGAGGAGCCTGATTGTTGACCTTGGAACGAGGCGGACGGTTATTCCGGGCCTGAGGTCCTCTGTTTTCCCGTTCTTTTCCTCCCTCGGGGGCAGTGCCATTGCCACGGACCTCTGCCGAGGCTGCAGGCTGATTACCCGGCTGGGGAGCTGCCTTTGATTTCTTTTTCCGATTTCTTGCCGCCTTCGCCTTGTCGAAACGCGTCAGACTCTCCTGTTCCAGCAAATCTTTGGAACGCTGCGAATCGTGAGGCGATGTCTCTTCATCCAACTTTTCCGGTTTCTCACCCCGCTTGTTCATATTCAGCACTTCAAAAGCCCGGCGGGCAGAAATCGTCACCTCATTGGCCAAGAAACTCTTGTCCGTACTGTAAGTAATGGTTCCTTTCAGAATATCAGCCTTGAAATAATAATAGACATTATCCAAGGTTTCAAGTGTAATCTCCTTGCTGGGCAGTCTCTTCTGGCATTCCACATAGGCATCCACTTCATAGTTCAGACAGCATTTCAGCTTGGCACACTGTCCGGCCAGTTTCTGCGGATTCAATGAAATATCCTGAAAACGTGCGGCACTGGTAGATACAGACACAAAATTCGTCATCCAGGTAGCGCAACAAAGCTCACGTCCACAGGGGCCGATTCCTCCGATACGTCCGGCTTCCTGACGGGCACCAATCTGTTTCATTTCGATACGCACCCGGAATGTTTCGGCCAGCACCTTAATCAACTGACGGAAGTCCACCCGCTCATCGGCGATGTAATAGAAGATGGCCTTGTTACCATCACCCTGATATTCCACGTCACCGATTTTCATCTGAAGTCCCAGATTCTCCGCAATCTTGCGCGAACGGATCATCGTGTCATGTTCACGCGATTTGGCCTCATCGTATTTTTCCAGGTCCACCGGTTTCGCCTTCCGGTAAATGCGACGTATTTCCGCATCCGGCTTCAGGTTGGCTTTCCGCATCTGCAAGGGTACCAGTCGCCCGGTCAGTGTCACCGTACCGATGTCATGTCCCGGACTGGCTTCTACCGCCACGATGTCGCCCTTTACCAAGTGCAGACCGTTACTGTTCTTGTAATAGCCTTTCCGGGTATTCTTGAACTGTACTTCCACCATATCCTGTTCTTCTGCATTACCCGGGATATCGGCCAGCCAGTCGTAGGTATTCAGTTTATTATTCTGTCGTCCACAGCCTCCACAGCAGAGTCGGCCGCTTCCGTTTTTTAGCTTAAAATCATCCATATATTGTTACTGTTGTTTCATTTCTACAATCATTCTCAGTGCCATGTCAAAAAAAACCATTTTCGGATTGACGTTCTGTTCAATGTGCACCTGCGCCTCTTCCAGCAGTCCGGTCACCGAAAAGATATTCCGCTCGTTAATATAAGGTGCAAAACGGGTGGCAAACTGCATCTCCTCCGGACTCAAGTAAATCATATCCGGCTGGCGGAAATTGCAGATAAAGTTCTCGCGCACCATCCGCTGGCAATATTCCAGCAGATTCTTCTGCCGTTCGCGCCCCATGCCTGCCACCTGTTCACTCCAGGCTTTCAGGCTACGAATGTCACGTTTATAGGCTGTACGCATCAGATTCACAAAAAGTTCGAAACAAAGTTTGTGTTCTTCACCCAAGTGTACGTTTTCTACCGCCCTCAACAGGCTTCCCGCCGAACGATGCGCAATGTCACGAGCATCTTCCTGCGGCAGCATATATCGGTTTTCCAGGTAACGCTCAATATCTGCCTCCTGCAAAGGCTTCAGATGCACCCGCTGCGTACGGCTTACAATCGTAGGCAGCAACAAGTCGGGCTCTTCACTGACCAGCAGGAATACGGTCTTCAAAGGAGGCTCTTCCAACAGCTTCAAAAGCTTGTTGGCACACTCCACATTCATCTTTTCCGGCAGCCAGACCAGCATCACCTTATATCCTCCCTGACTGGCTTTCAACGACAATTTACGTTGAATCTCATCACTCTCGCGCACATAAATCTGCGGCTGCTGATTGCCGGCATCTATCATCCGCATCCATTCCTGAAGGTCGGCATACGGATTACGCTCCAGCATTTCGCGCCATTGAGGAAGGAATTCATCGCACACTACGTCACGCCCCGCCTTTTTTTTCACTACCGGAAACACAAAATGCATGTCGGGATGCGCCAGATGGTCCATCATCTTGCAGGAGTTGCACTGCCCGCAGGCATCTTCCTCTCCCGGATGATGGCAAAGCAAATAGCGTGAAAGAGCCAGTGCCATAGGCAGTTTTCCACTGCCGGAAGGCCCTGTAAGCAACAAAGCATGAGGCATCTTTCCACTCCGTACGTTGTGGATAAGCAGCTGCTTCACATCATCTTGTCCGATTACATCCTTAAAAAACGCCATGCGGTTCCGGTTCAAAAAATCAGGTTCTTTCTTCTGGAATTACTTCCATATAATCGGACAAAAATAAGAAAAAAATCGTAGTTTCGGGGTATATTCTCCCTTATTATTATATAACCGGGGTAAACAAATGTGCGAACCAGCCGACAAAACGCCGCCATACGCTCCGCTTTTTATACTCGTCGTGCGTCATGATTGTACTGTTAAGCTTATCCTGACGGAACACTTCCCCTAACTCGGCCGTTGTCGGCAAATCCAGTACAAATGCATTGATCTCATAATCATAACGCAGGCTGCGGCTGTTCAAGTTCGTGCTGCCTACCGTACAGAAGCGTTCATCCACCATCATAATCTTGGAATGATGAAATCCCCCGTTGAACACATAGATATGCGCGCCGGCCTTACGCAATTTGTTGGCTATATAAAACCCTGCATCGGGCGTAAATGAAATATCCGACTTTCCGGGTATCATGATTTCCACTCTCACTCCCCGTTGGGCCGCCCGCTTAATGGCATTCCGCACCTTCCGGGTAGGAGTAAAATACGGATTGATAATCTGCACCTTATGTTCCGCTGCATCCAAAGCGGCGATGTAAGCCTCCCGCATGATTTCCGGGCATACTTTCGGGATGCGCTGCACAATGGCCACTCTTCGTCCGGAGCCCACGCAGAAACTGTCGGGCACTACCGCACTTTCTTCCAGACCTTCATGGGTTTCCTTGTTCCACACCCCTAAAAACGCTTCTTCCAGGTATTTCACTGCCGGACCTTCTATGCGGATGTGCATGTCACGCCATGCCCCGATTTCCGGCAGACCGTTAATATAATAGTCGGCAATGTTCATTCCGCCCGTATAACCCACTTTCCCGTCGATAACCACAATCTTCTGGTGGTCCCGACAGAACACATGATTGACATAAGGGAAACGGATGGGGCTGAAGCGTGCCATTTCAATACCTCGGTCGGCCAGCATTTTCAAATGTTCTTTCCGCAACGGACGGCTGTTCGACAGGTTGCCGAAATCATCAAAAAGTGCCTTGATGACCACTCCTTCCTTCGCTTTTTCCGCCAGCAGCGTAAACAACTCCTTGGCAATGGAGTCACTCCGGAAATTGAAATATTCCAGGTGGATGTACTTTTCAGCCTTCTTGATATCCTCAAACAGATGTTCAAACTTGCTACGTCCACTTTTCAACAGCGTCATCCGGTTACAGGAAGTAATTGGAATATGCTTGCTCTCCAAAAAACGGGCAAACAAGGAGTCGGAAGGCAGATATACTTCCGCCGTATCCACTTCTTCCTGAGGCACAACGTATTCCACGTTCTTCCCTTGCGCTGAAGAGATGCCGCATACGGCCAGTATACACACGAATAATATATAGAATCTCACTTTTTTCCTCAAAATTGGTTATCGGACAAAAATATGGAATATTTCAGAAATCACAATAACTTCCCATACAGAATTGAAAGAATGACCAGCTATTCTGCCAAATCGCCTTATCCATTCCTTTTTTCATACTTTCATATTCTCTGTACCACAGTGTGGTTTTTATATCCCACACTGTGAAATATGTATCCCACACTGTGGTTTTTGTATCCCACAGTGTGGGACAGAGAATTTACCAGAAAGTTTCATACAAAACATAGAAGAAACAGAAAAAAATCTTCCGGGAAACACATAGAAAAGAAACCATGCTGACATCGACAGAGAAAAATGTAACCTACTCTTTACAAAATCAGGGGTTGACATCTAAAAATAGTGAAATTTTTCCGTAATTGCTGGAAATCCTCTCTTTTACCCCTATTTTTCCCGGAACAAAGATTCGTTTTTCAATGATAACTTTCCTATCTTTGCATCGAACAAAAAGAACAAAGACTTATACACTTTTATACATAACTTAAATACATAAGAATTATGGAATTTGTAACAAACGAAAAACTTACCATTGTTGGTGCTGCCGGTATGATCGGTTCTAACATGGCTC
>ERZ779981.323-NODE-323-length-25365-cov-1.99992_pt1 | contig 25365 bp, 22 predicted proteins | sample MGYA00511182_ERZ779981 | MGnify/ENA primary metagenome ERZ779981 (study PRJEB29588, sample SAMEA2149539) | human gut metagenome | biome: human gut; feature: human-associated habitat; material: faeces | place: Denmark | collected 2008/2010 ... | reverse complement strand
CGCAACAACAGACGGTGATGTTCATCTTGAAGTTCTTGCAAGACTTATGCAGCTTTTGATGCATGAAGATTTTACCGCAAAGCTTAAAGCCGCAAAAACTCCGGAAGAATTCATCTCGATTATTGACGCAAGAGAAACAGAGAAGTTCCCCGATGAACCAAAGGCAGAAGTTCCTGCAAAGAAGGGTTACAGAGTTCTTGCTATCACAGCTTGTCCAACTGGTATTGCTCATACTTATATGGCGGCTGAATCACTCCAGAAAGCCGGCGACAGACGTAACATTCCGATTAAGGTTGAAACAAACGGTTCGGGCGGTGCAAAGAATGTGCTTACTGAAGAAGAAATTGCAAATTGTGACGGTATCATCGTTGCCGCTGACATCACAATAAATCTTGCCCGTTTTGACGGCAAGCCCGTTTTACAGTGTGCCGTTTCAGACGGTATTCATAAGCCGGAAGAGCTTATCAACAAGATTGTAAACAAAGAAGTTCCCGTATATCATCACAAAGGCGGTTCTGCAGATGCTCCAAGGAAGAGAGGCGGCACTTACGGTCACCTTATGAACGGTGTATCACATATGCTCCCGTTCGTTGTAGCAGGCGGTATCTTCATTGCAATCGCATTCCTCATTGATATTGCGTGCGGTGTAAACGCACAGGAGGTTGGCAGTGCATTCGGTACGGTAACTCCAGCAGCCGCATGGTTTAAGACACTCGGCGGTGTGGCATTTAACCTTATGGTTCCTATCCTTTCCGGCTTTATCGCAATGTCAATTGCAGACCGTCCCGGTCTTCTCGTTGGTCTTGTAGGCGGTTTCCTTGCAACATCAGGCGCAACCTTTATGGATCCTGCCGCTGCAGAAACAGTTCCGTCAGGCTTCCTCGGCGGCTTGCTTGCAGGTTTCGTAGGCGGTTACTTAATGCTCGGTATTGAAAAAATGTGCGATAAGATGCCTAAGGCTCTTGAGGGTATCAAGCCCGTTCTCATCTATCCGCTTCTCGGACTCGGCGGTATTCTCGTTGTAATGTGCGCAGTCAACCCATTCATGGGTATGATTAACTCAGGTATGTCAAACGGCCTTAACGCTATTGCCTCTAACCCTGCAATGATGGTTCCGCTCTGTGCGCTCCTCGCAGGTATGATGTCTATCGACATGGGCGGTCCTTTCAACAAGGCAGCTTATGCATTCGCAACACTTAACCTTGCAAACGCAGACGATCAGGCATACATCATTATGGCAGCAGTTATGATCGGCGGTATGGTTCCTCCAATCGCAGTCGCTCTTTCAAACACATTCTTCAAGAATCGTTGGACAGATGAAGAAAGAAAGAATGCTCCCGTAAACTATATAATGGGACTTTCATTCATCTCAGAAGGTGCAATTCCTTACGCAGCAGGTCATCCGCTTCAGGTTATCCCTTCATGTATCGTTGGTTCTGCAGTAGCAGGCGCACTTTCAGCTCTCTTTGGCTGTAAGCTTATGGCTCCTCACGGCGGTATCTTCGTATTCGCAACAATGCAGGGTACATGGTATTTCTACCTCCTTGCTCTTGCAATCGGTGCAGTAGTTTCAATGTTTATGCTTGCACTTCTCAAAAGACCGATTAAAAAATAATTAATTTGCTATTACCCGTTTTTTGAAATGTTTTGTTCCTCGGCACCGGTGTAAAAGCCGGTGCCACCCCTCAAAACTAAAAGAACTTTCACGACATTAGATTCAAAACTTCAAAACACAAATTTATTTTATAAAGGAGATTTTATTATGGTATCAAAAGAACTCGTACTCACAAATGCGCAGGGATTCCATATGCGTCCGGCATCGGTTTTTGCAACAGCTATGGGCAAATACAGCTGTGATGTAACAATTAAATTCAACGGCAATCAGTACAACGCAAAGAGCCTTCTCAACATTATTGCGGCTTGCATCAAGTGTGGCAGTGAAATTGAGATTGTTTGCGACGGTGCTGACGAAAACGAGGCACTTGCAGAGGCAGTACAGCTCATTGAGAGCGGTCTTGGCGAGTAATGGCACCGACAGACCAGTTACAAGAGGTGAAGATTATGCTACACGGAACAGCCGCATCCGAGGGTATCGGAATCGGTAAGGTAATGCTTATTGAAGAACATTCGCTTGAATACACTCCACGAACAGTAACAGATACTGAGGCAGAGTCACAGCGCTTTAAGGCAGCAGTAGATGCTTTTTGCTACAATACTGAAAAACAGGCAGAAAATCTTCGCAGTTCAGCCGGTGAAAAAGAGGCAGAAATTCTTGCAGGTCACATTCAGATTATCAAAGATCCGTATCTCAGCGGTGAAATTGAAAAGCTGATTGCAGACGGTCAATGTGCGGAATCTGCTCTTGAGCATATGTGCGATATGTTTATTGCAATGTTCTCGGCAGCTGACGATGAGCTTACAAAACAGCGTGCGGCTGATGTCAGAGATATCAAGAGCGGTGTTCTCGGCATTCTTCTCGGAGTAAACGAAATTAAAGTAAGCGATGCGCCAAAAGGCACTGTGCTTGTTGCAAGGGAGCTTACTCCTTCTGTTACGGCAGGTATTGTAAAAGAAACCATACCAGGCATTATTACTGAAACAGGCGGAACAACTTCCCACTCTGCAATTCTTGCAAGAGCGCTTGAAATTCCCGCCGTACTCAGTGTTGAGGGTGTCGCATCAAGCCTGAAAAACGGCGACACAGTTGTAGTTGACGGCAGTGAGGGTGCTGTAATTGTTAATCCGGATGATAACACAGTTGCAGAATACTCCAAAAAGCGTGACGCTTTTCTTGCAGAACGCAAAGAGCTTGAAAATTACAGGGGACGAGAAACAAAATCCGCAAGCGGAGAAGCTTATGAACTTTTCTGCAACATAGGAAAACCCGAAGACGCTGTCAAGGCAGTTGATGCAGACGGCGAGGGTGTCGGACTTTTCAGAACAGAGTTTCTGTTCATGGACAGAACTTCAATTCCGACAGAGGACGAACAGTTTGAGGCCTACAAAAAGGCGGCTCTTATCTTAAAGGGCAAGTCGCTGATTATCAGAACACTTGATATCGGCGGTGACAAGGACATTCCGTACCTTGGACTTGAAAAAGAAGAAAATCCGTTCATGGGATTCCGTGCAATCAGATATTGCCTTAAAAACCGTGAACTTTTCAAATCACAGATTAAAGCCATTTTGCGTGCAAGCGCATTCGGTGACATCAAGATCATGTTCCCGCTCATCACAACTATGGATGAACTTCGTGAGGGCAAAAAGCTTGTCGCAGAATGCAAAGCCGATTTACGCAATATGGGCATAAATTTCAACGAAAACATTCAGGTTGGTGTTATGGTTGAAACAGCGTCTGCGGCAGTTATCGCAGATATGCTTGCAAAAGAGGCAGACTTCTTCAGCATCGGCACAAATGACCTCACAGGCTACACAATGGCTTGTGACAGAGGCAACAACGATGTGTCTTACCTCTACTCTCCCCTTCAGCCAAGCGTTCTCAGAATGATTAAACGCACAATTGAGTGCGGTGTTCAGAACGGCATTTCAGTCGGAATGTGCGGTGAGGCTGCCGCAAACAAGCTGATGATTCCGTTGCTTATTTCATTCGGACTCACAGAATTCAGCGTTTCCGCTCCGTCAGTTCTCAATGTGAGAAAAATAATTTCCACATGGACAAAAGAAGAGGCAGACAAAGTTACCGCAAAGGTGCTTGAAATGAGTACACAGCAGGAAATTGTCGAATACCTCAAATCGGTTGTGTAAAACAACCAAGTTAATATGCGTTAATCTCAGTTAAATAATTTGCAAACACGATTAATCCCCGTCAGAAATTCTGACGGGGATTTGTCTTTTGGTATATTAATTAGTTTTTTCTCTGCATACTATCCCTTTTCGAAAAGACGCAGCCGCAGTAGTTTTGGCGGTAGAGGTCATATTCTTTTGAAAGGATGATCGAACGCTTGTAGCCTTCACGCTTTTTGAAGTCGCTGTACAGCCACGGAATGCCGTACTTCTCGGCAAGCTCCGCACCGATTGAATTGAGCAACTGCGCATTTTTCAGCGGACTGATTGTAAGCGTGGTTGTGAAATAATCAAAGCCATGTTCCTTTGCGTAGCGTGCAGAGGATTCAAGTCGCAGTCTGAAACATTTTTCACACCGCTTTCCGCCCTCGGGTTCATTTTCAAGGCCTCTAACATACTCAAAGTAATCCTTAGGCAAATATTCGCCTTCAATTACCTTTACAGGATGTTCAAACGGCATAAGCGACACAAGACGCTTTTCTTCGCTCAGGCGGTAATTATACTCATCCGCAATCGAAATATTCGGATTGTAAAAATAGACCGTGATATCAAAATATTTTGAAAGATACTCAAGGCAGTATGACGAACACGGGGCGCAACACACATGCAAAAGCAGCTTTGGGACTTTTCCCTCCCCCGTTATTTTTTCAATCACCCTGTCGAGTTCTTTCTGATAGTTTATCTTGTTCATACTATTATATAAATTTGCAAATGTAATCAAAAAGTTCTTCGGCTGTGTCTGCAACAAACGGCGCACCTGCGTTCATAAGCTCGTTTTTTCCCCTGAATCCCCATGAAACACCTGCCATTTTTACACCAGCATTGTTTGCCGTAAACACATCGACATCGCTGTCACCGACATAGAAACATTCTTCGGGAGTTACACCGCTCATATCGAGGAGTGCAAGCAGAGCATCAGGCTCGGGCTTTGTCTTGTACTGTGGTTTCTGTCCCCATGCCTGAGTAAACCTGTGATTTGGGAATGCTTTTTTTAGCATTTTATCAACAAATTCATCGGGCTTGTTTGAAAGCACACCTGTTTTTACACCCTTTTTTGCAAGCTTTTCAAGCATTTCGGCACAACCGTCATATGCGGCAGTGTGGTCATTGCAATGGACGGCATAGTGTCTGTCGTAATCAGCCTTGACCTTTTCAAAAAGCTCGTGGTCGGTCCACGCATCTCCCATCGCTCTTCTGATGAGCATTTCTCTGCCGTTTCCGACATATGTTTTATAATTTTCAACCGGCTTTTCTTCAAGACCGTTAAGCTTCAGACCGTAGTTCACACTTATAGCAAGATCGGTAAGCGAATTCATAAGCGTGCCGTCAAGATCAAATACTACCATTTTTACCATAAATATCACCTTAGTTTAATCCTTTTTCCTGTTCAAAAAGTATTGCTCTGCATGGTGCCGCCTCAACTCCGCCGAGCTTTATCGGAAACGCACACAAATCATATTCGCCGTCAGCCACTCCCGAAAGATTGAGATTTTCGAGAACGGCAATATCCGCTCTGCCAAGTTCAAGATGTGTTTTAACTTCATCAAACGGAGGTGCGATTGACTCGGCATCCGTACCGACAAGCACCACCCTGCTTTGTGCAAGCACAATTGCGGCAGAATGTGAAAGGTATGTTTTGCCGTTTCCACGAAAGAGTATGCGTTTTCGGCAATACGGCAACAGCTTGTCCATATCTTCGCCCGTCAGCACACCCTTGACCGTTATTACGGTGCATTTTCCGTAGAAAGTGTTAAGCCTTAAATCGGTTATCCCTTTGCCGTCAGGGCAAAAGTGGAGAGGGGCGTCAATATGCGTGCCTGCGTGAACGCACATAGAAATCTGCGAAAGATTGCACTCGTCATCTTCATCAATACTTCTCAGCTGAGTCACAACAGTTTCGGGATCACCCGGATATGTTTCGGTTGTAAGAGTGTCTCTCGAAATATCATGAATATACATACATCCTTCGCCTCTTTTCTTTTTGAACATTTTTAATTCACGCAGAGCATCAGTTCCTCAGAGTCTAAGAAAAATATAACTCTGTTTAAATTCAGAACGAACCCACCGTATGAGTAAAGCGGAACATCTGCACTATGATTATACCACATATTACTGCACTTTGCACCTTTATCGGCAAAATTTCCTTGTTTTACGGCAAAAAATAACCCCACAGGAAAACCCTGTGGGGTAAATTGCAATTGTGAATTTAATCAACAGCGATTAATTATTCAACAGAAATCGGTAAACCGACATTGCCCGTTTCGTAACCGCCAACGATGTACTTCTGAACGAGAGTAGCATCCTTGATTGAGATTCTGCCATCTTCGTTAGCATCGCATGCCTTGAATGCGTTTGCATCATCAGCAGCAATACTCATAAGGTTGATAGCAATCTTCTGAATTGTTGTAGCATCTACAACTGTAATTGAGTAGTCACCGTCAGCATCGCCGAGAAGCGGAACACGGGCACCGTCAATCTTAATATTAGCCTTAGCACCTGAGCGTGACGGATAATCAAACTTAGTAAGATCAAGTGTGATTGTTACATCAACGAGTGAATCTTCTTCAAAACCGGCAGAAACTGTGTTAAGAAGCATATTCTGACCATTGAATGTAAGGTCAAATTCTTCGCCTATAGGAGTTGCGCTCTGCTCGGGAAGACCCCAGCTAGCTGCCCAATCATCGTTTGCAGCAAACTTGAACTGATAAGCATCGTCTGCAGATTCAATATTTTCATACTTAATCTGATATACCTTGTCAGAAACCTGAGTCATGTGGTTAACTTCAGCGTCAACACCCCATGCTACACCGTTGAGCCAGTTGTTTTCACCGTTACCAACAACTGTAATGGTGTTAACTTTAAGGTCTGTTACCATTTTAACGCCGTCACCTGTTACAGTAATCTTGTTTGTAGCAGGATCGAATGTTACAGTAACATCACAAGCTGTTTCTACATCGAAAGTTACATTGTTATCTGTACCGTCAAGACCGATCCACTTCTGCTCGTCGCCTGTGTTTGCAACAACCTTGAGCTGATAGTTTTTACCTGCAGGAACAGCAGAGAATGTCTTTGTGAATACGCTGCCGTCAGCTGTCATAACATTTTCAGGAGCTGCGTCAGGTGTACCAACCCATTCATAACCTGTAAGATTTTCTGTACCGGCAACTACATATGTAGTATCGGCAGCAGGAGCTGTTGTAGGCTCTTCTGTTGTAGGCTCTACTGTTGTAGGCTCTACTGTTGTAGGTTCTACTGTTGTAGGCTCTGCTACTGTTGTAGGCTCTACTGTTGTAGGCTCTTCTGAACCGTCGGGAACTGTTACAGTTTTAGCAACTGCGACATACTTATCAAATGCATCCTGATCTAATACAGATTTGTCTAAGAGTACTACTTCATCACTAGGGATTTCCAACTCTGATACAGGGTCTTGATTTGAAATAGTAAGATACTCTACATCAAGGTCAACAGTAGTTGCTACAGCCTCGGGATTGATGACATCGAATTCAACAGAAGAAAATACTATTTCTTTTTCTGATGAAAAATAGAGACTTGTGTCACTTCCTATACCCATAAGTAAACCAGGAGCTACATTTTTGTTGAATTCGAAATTTGGATATTCGAATGAAGTACTCTTTCTTGTATTAGCTGAAACCTTGAGAACAGCAGGATCATAGTTCATTTTATACTGGAAGTTCAACATACCATCTCTGTCCTTGGTCTGGAACATGTATGTAACCCTTACAGTCTTCTGATCTGCGCTGAGAGTAACCTGCTTCTCAGAAAAGAGGTTTGAAGTAGCTGTAACTGTGAGACCCTTTTTTGCAGGAGCTGCAGTTGTAGGCTCTGCTACTGTTGTAGGCTCTGCTACTGTTGTGGGCTCTGCTACTGTTGTAGGCTCTGCTACTGTTGTAGGCTCTGCACCAGTAACGATGTCAACCTTACCCTTTGCACCCTGCTTTGTAGCATAGTTAAAGTTTGAAAGGTCAAGTGTAAGAACGATGTCATAACCGTCTTCGTAACCAGCTGCATCTGTATCAATGATCATGTTCTGACCGTTGTATGTAAGGTCAAACCACTCATTGAGAGGAGCTGTGCCCTGCTCAGGAAGGCCCCAGTTATCTGCCCATGAACCGTTGGCAGCAAACTTGAACTGATAGTTCTCATAAGCGTCAAGGCTCTCAAACTTAATCTGGTAAACCTTTGAACCCTCAGATGTTTCTGTCATGTAGTTAGCTTCAGCATCTACCTTCCAGTCCTTACCGTTGAGCCATGCATCTTCACCGTTACCAACGACTGTAATGTGGTCAACAACAAGTTCTTTCGGAATTACAACACCTTCACCTGTTGCAGTGATTTCATTTGTTGTAGGGTTGTAAGTTACTGTTACATCACATTCCTTTGTTACATTGAATGTGAAGTTGTCATTGCCGGTATCGCCTACACCAATCCACTCTGTATCGTTTTTAACGACCTTGAACTGGTAGCCGTTGCCGACTGCTACGTTGGTAAATACTTTTTCGTAGTTACCGTCGCCGTTTTCTGTCATTACATTATCTCCGCAAGTTGCTTCAGTCTCAGCCCACTTGTAACCTGTGAGTTCTTCACAACCGGATACGAAATATGAATCGCCGGCAGCAGAAACGCTCACTACAGTTGCAACGAGTGATGTCACAACAAGCATCATAGACAGTAAAAGGCTAAGTGCTTTTTTGAACATTTTCTTTTCCTCCTTATGTGATAATGCTTCTATAAGCAGTTTAATTATACAACAATCAACCACCAAAAGTCAATGCTAAAAACTCTTGCTGACTGATTATTTGACAAAATATTGTTTTTTTGTAGGAATGCACAAATAAAATATCATTTATTTGTTATTTGTAACCATTCACATTGTGAGATTGCCAGTTCCAACTGTCACGGCACATATCCTCAAGACTTTTCTCGGCAACCCATCCAAGTATTTTCTTGGCTTTTGTTGCGTCGGCAAAGCATTCTGCAATGTCGCCTGCTCGGCGTGGCTTTATAACATAAGGAATTTCAATCGAATTTGCCTTTTCAAAAGCCTTTACAATATCAAGAACGCTGTAGCCCACACCTGTTCCGAGATTAAAAATCTCGGTTCCCTTGTGCTCTGCGGAATATTCAATAGCCTTTACATGACCTTTTGCAAGGTCAACAACATGGATATAGTCACGCACCCCCGTGCCGTCATGCGTAGGATAATCGTTGCCGAAAACACCGAGACACTTGAGTCTGCCGGCGGCAACCTGTGTTATGTACGGCATAAGGTTATTCGGGATTCCGTTAGGATCTTCACCGATTCTGCCGCTTTCGTGAGCGCCGATTGGGTTAAAGTAACGAAGAAGAACAACAGACATATCGGGATTTGCGTTTGCGGTGTCTGTAAGAATTTGTTCCATCATAAACTTTGTCCAGCCATACGGATTTGTAGGAGAACCCTTTGGCATTGTTTCAACAAGCGGAACAGTTTCCGGAGTACCGTAAACCGTGGCACTTGAGCTGAAAATAAAGTTATTTACACCGTGTTTTTTCATCACTTCAAGCAATGTGAGCGTTGAATCAATGTTGTTACGGTAATATTCAACAGGCTTCTCACAGCTTTCACCTACTGCTTTAAGACCTGCAAAGTGAATTACCGCATCAATCTTATTCTCCGAAAAAATCTTTTCAACGGCATCTCTGTCACATACATCGGCCTCATAGAGCGGAATTTTTCTGCCTGTCAGCTCTTCAACTCTTTCAACCGCTACGGGACAGCTGTTTGAAAAATTATCTGCAATTACAACATCGTGACCTGCGTTGATAAGTTCAACACAAGTGTGCGAGCCGATATATCCGGCGCCGCCTGCAAGCAAAACATTCATTTTAAAATTCCTTTCTTAACAATCAGCATTTTTCAGGCTCTGGATAGTCAACACCGAAGGTTTCGGCTGTAACCTTTGCCATAATCTGAGGATCAAGAGGCTTGTCGGAATAGTCTGTGTCGCACTCTGCGATTTCATTGACAACATCCATACCCTCAATCACCTTGCCGAATGCGGCATACTGACCGTCAAGGTGCGGAGCGTTCTTGTGCATAATGAAGAACTGCGAGCCTGCTGAATCGGGCATCATTGAACGAGCCATTGAGAGAACACCCTCTGTGTGCTTGAGATTGTTTTCAAAGCCGTTCACGGCAAATTCGCCCTTGATTGAATATCCGGGACCGCCCATACCCGTGCCTTCGGGGCAACCGCCCTGAATCATGAAACCGTAGATTACACGGTGAAATGTGAGGCCGTCATAGTAACCCTTGTTTACAAGGCTGAGAAAATTATTTACAGTATTCGGAGCAATTTCGGGATAAAGCTCCGCTTTGATTGTTTTTCCGTTTTCCATTTCAAAAGTAACAATAGGATTGCTCATTTTAAATCGTCCTTTCGGTTTATTAACACTATTTTAGTATATTCTTGATAAAATAGCAAGTGTCTTAGTGATTATTTGCGAATAAATCAACCTTTTTCAATACTCATTGTAGCAAAAGCATTGAGGTCTGTTCCTGCAATATTTCCGCTGAGAAACTCGTAATATCCCTGTGAACCGACCATGGCGGCATTGTCACCGCAAAGAGATTTTTCGGGCATATACATTTCCCAATCACGCTTTTTACACTCCTCTGCAAGGGTTCTTCTGAGAAGTGAATTTGCCGAAACACCGCCTGCGATTACAAGCTTTTTCTGTCCCAAGTCTTCAGCCGCCTTGATAAAGTTTGTAACAAGGCAATCGACAACGGCATAGCGGAATGATGCACAGACATCGGCTTTGTTAAGCTCAACACCCTTTTGTGCCGAATTGTGGATGAGGTTGATTACGGCTGTTTTAAGTCCCGAAAAGCTGAAATCATACGGCGCATCGTGAACTGTGGGACGAGGAAGCTTGAATGCAAACGGATTGCCATTTTCAGCAACTCTGTCCATTTCAATTCCGCCCGGATACGGCATTCCCATTGTCCTTGCGGCTTTGTCAAAAGCCTCGCCTGCGGCATCATCACGGGTTTTGCCGATAATTTTCATCTTTGTGTAGTCCTCAACCATAACAATATGGCTGTGACCGCCTGACACAACAAGGCAGAGAAACGGCGGTTTTAATTCTATATTTGAAATATAATTTGACGCAATGTGTGAACGAAGATGGTGAACAGGAACAAGCGGAATTCCTGTTGCAAGTGAAAGTCCTTTTGCAAAATTCACTCCCACAAGCAACGCTCCGATAAGTCCGGGGGCATATGTAACGCCGATTGCGTCAATGTCGGAAAGCCTGCAGTCTGCATCTTCAAGAGCCTGTCTTACAACAGGAACAATTGCCTCTGCGTGACGGCGTGATGCGATTTCGGGAACAACACCGCCGTAAAGCTTGTGTTCCTCAACCTGAGATGCACCCACCGAGGAGATTATGTTTCTGCCGTCCTCAACAACCGCTGCCGCAGTTTCGTCACAGGACGATTCTATTGCGAGTATCTTCATAATTTTCCTTTCACTACGAAACATTTATGATGAAGTTCCGTAATATCGTTAATATAATGTTTTATTACATATATATGTCAAAAACAGCGTGTCATTAAAACAGCGTTTTCGGTTGGAGATGAGTAGTAATTTTTCCTCTCTCCCACCTTGATGAATCCGAATTTTTCATAGAGAGAACGGGCGTTCCCGTTACTTTCACGAACCTCAAGAGTGAGAAAGCAAAGGTTATTTTTCTTGGCATAGGTCACAAGCGTTTCAACAAGCGCCGAACCTATTCCCCGATTTCTGTGTGTACCGTCAACGGCAACATTGAAAATGTAACCCTCATCAACAACAACACTCATTCCTATATATCCGACAACGGCATTATCTTCCGTTGCGGTAAAAAACAGCGAGGTTTCGTTGTTCAGTTCTTCTTCAAGGCTGTTAAACGACCACGGATGCGAAAAACACCGCTGTTCAAGCTGTGCAACCGCCTCAAGCTGATTTTCGGTCATTCTGTCAATTTTCATACGCTTTTAATATTTCCTTTACAGAATTAACAATTTCATCACGGCAATGTCTGTACACCTCAATGTCGCCGCCGTAAGGATCGCTTATACCGAGCACGGCGATTTTTTCGGGCTGTACAAGAAAAAACTGCATCAACATTTTTGCGTGACTTTGCGACATACAGTAAAATTTTTCGTATTTTTCAATGCCGGCATCAGCTACGGCTGTTGAAGCTTTGCCCGAAAGGTCAATTCCGATTTCCTTACAGGCAATCACGGAATTTTCCGACACGGGAAGTCCCGTTGAGGTCGCAATGCCAAAGCTTTCCGCCCTGACGCAAACGCCGTTTTTCTCTGCCATATCATTAAAAATTGCCTCTGCCATGGGACTGCGACAGGTGTTGCCCGTGCATACAAAAGCAATCGTTCTGTTATCCTTTTGCATCATACCAAGTCCTTCCGATTGCCGCATCGGCTGTGAGCGGAACGCTCATTTTAACTGCGTTTTCCATTTCTTCCTGAACGATGAGTGCAACTCTCATGCTCTCATCCTGCGGAGCTTCGACAATAAGTTCGTCGTGAACCTGCAGCACAAGCCTTGCACGGAGATTTTCGGCTTTCATTCGCTCGTCAACCTTAATCATTGCAATTTTGATAATGTCTGCGGCTGTGCCTTGAATAGGCATATTTCTTGCAACTCTTTCACCGAATGCACGGATCATATGCTTGCTCGAGGTGAGTTCGGGAAGATTTCTTCTTCTGCCGAACATCGTTTCAACATAGCCGTCAGCGTTCGCCTTTTCAACAACATTTTTCATATAGCTGTCAACACCGCTGTAATGGGCAAGATAGCTTTCAATGTAGTGCTTTGCCTCTTTATTTGAAACACCGATATCCTTTGCAAGTGAAAATGCGCCGATTCCGTAAACAATACCGAAGTTAACCGCCTTTGCACGGCTTCTCATAATCGGAGTTACCATATCAAGCGGCATATTGAACACCTGTGACGCTGTGATTGCGTGGATATCTTCGTTATCCTTGAACGCTTTAATCATATTTTTGTCACCCGAAATATGGGCAAGCACACGGAGTTCAATCTGCGAATAGTCGGCGTCAACAAGCGCCCAGCCCTCTCTTGCACAGAAAAACTTTCTCATCTCTCTGCCAAGCTCGGTTCTTACGGGGATATTCTGGAGATTCGGCTCTGTTGAGCTGATTCTACCTGTTCTTGTTTCGGTCTGATTGAAATTTGAATGGATTCTGCCGTCATCTGCAATGACCTTTAAAAGTCCCTCGCAGTAGGTTGAATTCAGCTTTGAGAGCGTTCTGTATCTCAGCACCATTTCAACAACGGGATGTTCATACCTCAGGCTTTCAAGCACCTCTGCATTTGTGCTGTAACCGCTCTTCGTTTTCTTTTTGCAAGGGAGTCCGAGGTTTTCAAATAAAACTACGCCAAGCTGTTTGGGAGAATTGATGTTAAACTCACAGCCCGCACTTTCGTAAATTGCGGTTTCAAGCTCCTTAATCTGTGCAGAAAGCATTTCGCCGTAGCTTTCAATGCCCTGTCGGTCAACACAGACACCGATATTTTCCATTCTTGCAAGCACCTTTGCAAGCGGAATTTCAATTTCACTTAACAACTTTTCCTGACCGTGAGCCTTGATTTTATCTTCGAGTTTTTCGCACAATTCTGCGTAACAGGCAAATGCCTCGTATTTTTCATTCTGCTCATCAGTGCAGACAGGCAGAGCGATTTCGTAAGAGGCACAAAGATTTTTGTCCGAATAATCCTTTGACGACGGTTCAATCAGATATGCCGCAAGCTCAATATCAAACACAATATTTTCAACATCAATATTTTTCTCATCGGCATAAGCGTAGAGCGTTTTGATGTTTCTTGTGTACTTTTCAAGTTCACTGTCGGCAATAAACTTAACAAAAAGTTCTTCGTCCGTGCTTATATACACCTTGCCGTCAAAAAGTACGGCAAAGGATTTTAATTCTTTATTCTCTGTTTCAAAGTTGAGATAGAGCTTTTTCTCTGACTTAACATTTTTTAAAAGTTCATTTTCATCAAAATCAGACACAACCTCAAGCAAATTTTTCTCAACCTCTTCGGGCTTTGTATTTTTGTCAGCCTTGATGCCGTATTTTTCTATTAAAGAAAACAGTTCAAGTCTTGCCATAAATCCGGCACATTCATCGGCATCTTTCATATCTACAACATAATTTTCGACACTTGTGTCAACAGGAGCGTTGCAGTTTATTTCACCGAGCATACGGCTGAGAATTGCATTTTCCTTTGACGCAGTCAGCTTTTTACGCACACCGTCCTTGATTTCAAGTTCATCAAGATGGTCATAGATATACTCAACCGTGTGATATCTCTGAATGAGGTCGCCTGCACCCTTTGGACCTATTCCCGCAACTCCGGGAATATTATCCGAAGTATCGCCCTGAATCGCCTTGATTTCTATAAGCTCCTTTGGAGTTACACCGTAAGTTTCAAGAATCTTTTCGGGGGTATAGAGTATATCCTGTTTGTTTGAGCAAAGATGAACGCTTGTTTTGTCCGACACAAGCTGAAGGCTGTCACGATCACCTGTTGCAATAACGCACTCGTTTCCGTTTTCTTCACAAGCCTTGGCGAGCGTACCGAGAATATCGTCAGCCTCAAAGCCCTCACAGGTAACAAGCCTGTAGCCTAAAAGGGTAAGAAGCTTTTTCAGCGGTTCCATTTGTGACGCAAGCTCCTCAGGCATACCTTTTCGTGTTGCCTTGTAGCCTGCATAGGCCTTGTGTCTGAAGGTAGGTGTTTTCAGGTCAAAGGCAATCGCCACGGCGTCGGGATTTTCTTCATTTTTAATTTTGTACAGCATTGTAAGAAATCCGTAAATTGCGTTTGTAAACTGACCGTCCTTTGTAGTAAGCGGTCTTATTCCGTAAAACGCACGGTTTACAATACTGTTTCCGTCAACAGCAAGTAATCTCATAATTTATACATCACATTCTCAATTTTTCCGTCTTTAATGTAAATTCTCGGAACACGCTTTCCGACAAGACAGACGGTTTCGTAGTTTATAGTTCCTGTATTTTCGGCAACTGAATCTGCAGTAGGCTCACCGTTTTCGCCTGTACCGAATACGACAACCTCGTCACCTGTCTTGACATCTTCAATATCGGTAACATCAAGCATTGTCTGATCCATACATATTCTGCCCACAATTTTCGCTTTCTTTCCGTTCACCGTCATATAGCCGTCTTTTGCATTCTGTCTGATGAATCCGTCAGCGTATCCGATAGGAACGGTTGCAATTTTCATCTTTCTGTCGGCTGTAAAAGTTCTGCCGTAGGAAATTGTTGCACCCTTTTGAACCTCTTTTACAAAAGCAACAACTGTTTTAAGAGTCATTGCAGGAACAAGGTCAAGTCTGTCGGCAAGCTTTGATGACGGAGCAAGCCCGTAGAGGATAATACCTGCTCTTACCATATCGCAACAGGTTTCGGGGTAATCTTCAATTGCACCGCTGTTTGAGCAATGAACAACGCTGATATCAACGCCTCGCTTTTTAAGGCTGTCACGCACATGAATAAAGTTTTCATACTGCTTGTTTGTGAACTCTCTGCCCTCGGCATCTTCATCAGACACACAAAAGTGAGTAAAAAGTCCCTCAACCTCAAGATTCGGCAGGCAACAAGCCTCGCAAATTTCTTCAATAGAATATTCATCCCGTGGAAATTCCTGACACATAAAGCCGATTCTTGACATTCCCGAGTCAACCTTGATGTGCATTTTGCAGATACAATCCTCTTCAACACATTTTTCGGAAAGCTCCTTTGCATACTCAAGTGAAAAAACAGCCTGAGAAATATCATATTCAGCAAGATTTTCAGCCTCTGAAACGGGAGTGTAGCCAAGAATCACAATAGGGAGTTTTGAACCGCTCTTTCTGATTTCTATACCCTCGTCAATATTTGAAACAGCAAAAAAATCCGCTCCGAGTTTTTCATAAACCTGTGAAAGCTCAACTGCACCGTGGCCGTAGCCGTCAGCCTTTATAACACAACAGACCTTTGTATCGTCTGCAACCTTATTTCTTATTACATTATAGTTATGCTCAATTGCATTAAGTGAAATTTCAGCCCAAGTTCTTTTTACCATATTCATTTCTATCTCTCCACATACCTTTTACAGTCAATTTGCAATCAATGTAATTATAATACTTTTGATTCTTCAAATCAACACAAAATCCCCCTTTAAATGCATATAAAAGTTATTTTATTCGTAATTATGTGCAAAATGTTACTCCTGAATTTTTGCAAATGCACAAATTATCTGCATAAAAGTTCTAAATACTGCAATTCACTTGATTTATTTATTCATTTTTGGTAGAATTAAAAGGTATTTGATTTATAAATTTAATTTCAGGAGGGGCATAATGACAACAAACAACATAATAGTTCTTTGTGCATTTATAGCTTATATGATTATTATGATCGTAATAGGCTTTGTTTGTTCAAAGGGCAACAAGAACAATGAGGACTACTTCCTCGGCGGCAGAAACCTCCGCAATGTCAGCACAGGCATCTGATATGAGCGGTTGGCTTTTGATGGGACTTCCGGGCGCTGTATACCTTGCCGGTACAGGCGAGGCATGGATTGCCGTAGGACTTCTTATCGGCACAATTCTCAACTGGTACATTGTTTCGGCAAGACTTCGTAAATACACAATTGTGGCAGGCAACTCGCTCACTATTCCGAGCTTTTTCAAAAATCGCTACCGTGACCATAAAAACATAATCAAGATTGTTTCGGCGTCAATCATCGCAGTTTTCTTCACGGTTTACACAGCGTCGGCATTCAGTTCGGGTGCAAAGCTTTTTGCAACGCTCTTCTCGGACAGCGCAAACGGTGACGAAAACTACAATCAGGTTTATGTTATCGGTCTTATCGTTGCCGCAGTAGTAATTCTTGTATATACATTCATGGGCGGTTTCAAGGCAGTTTGTACAACCGACCTCATTCAGGGACTTATGATGATTGTTGCAATCCTTTCCGTTCCGGTGCTTGCATATGCAATTCTCACATTTGACACAAGCTTCAGTTCTGCACTTGCCGCAAAAGGTGTTGAACAGCCTGCTCAGTTCCTTAACTTCTTTGTAAACGGTGACGGAACGCCTGTTTCGGCTGTTTCGATTATTTCAAACCTTGCGTGGGGACTCGGTTACTTCGGTATGCCGCATATTCTCGTCAGATTCATGGCTGTAAAGAGCAATGAAGAAATCAAGAAGTCAAGAAAAATTGCTGTTGTTTGGGTAATTATTTCACTTACTGCATCATGCCTTATCGGTCTTATCGCAAGAGGCTACCTTACAGCACAGCTTGACGATGCAACAAGCGAATCTGTATTCATCAGAACAATCCAGCAGCTTTTCTCAGGCAACGGTGTGCTTATCTTTATCGGCGGTATTTTCCTTTGCGGAATCCTTGCCGCAATTATGTCAACAGCAGACAGTCAGCTTCTCGTCACTGCGTCGGCTGTTTCGGAGGATCTTTACAAAGGTGCTGTTAAAAAGAATGCAAGCGAAAAGAGTTCGCTTTTGGTCGGCAAAATTGCAGTTGCAGTTGTTGCTGTAATCGCATTCTTCATTGCACTTAATCCTAAATCAAGCATTATGGGACTTGTTTCGGATGCATGGGCAGGATTCGGTTCGGCATTCGGACCTGTTGTTCTGTTGGCACTTTTCTGGAAACGCTCAACACTTTCGGGTGCAATCAGCGGCATGGCAACAGGTGCTCTGACAGTTATCATATGGGACTATATTCCGCTTGTAAACGGTCAGACGCTTTATGCGGCAACAAATCTTTATTCACTTGTTGTAGGCTTCGGACTTGCGCTTATTGTGAATGTTATTGTTTCTCTTCTTTCAAAAAAGCCGTCAAAAGAAATCATGGACGAGTTTGATTCAATTAAAAATATTGAAGTATAAACCGCAGGGGCAGTCGCTTTATCACGACTGCCTTTTTTGTGTCTGAATTTAATATTTTCCGAAAATAAGAAAAATAAGGCATGGAATATCACAAAAATCAATTGAAATGTGCAAATATTTGTAGTATAATCTATCGTATTGTTTGTTACTATTTTATTTTTCAGAAAAGAGATTGATATGAAACTTTTAGAAGACAGAATTCTTAAAGACGGACATATTGGTGCCGACAATGTGTTAAAGGTTGACAGCTTTCTCAATCATCAGATTGATGTCAATTTTGTGTGTGAGCTTGGCAAGGAATTTTACAGACTTTTCAAGGACGAAAACATAACAAAAATTCTGACAATCGAAGCGTCGGGAATCGGCATTGCCTGTCTTGCGGCTCAGTATTTTGGTGTTCCGGTTGTTTTTGCAAAAAAGACAAAGACGATAAACATTTACTCAGATACATACAACGCAACCGTCCACTCATACACTCATAAAAAGGACTATGACATAGTTGTTTCTAAGGAATTTTTGAGCAAAGAAGACAATGTGCTTATCATTGACGATTTTCTTGCAAAGGGCAGCGCCTTAACGGCACTTCTTATGCTTATTGAAAAAGCAGGCGCAAAAACAGCAGGTGCGGGAATTGTTATCGAAAAAGCCTATCAAGGCGGCGGCAACCTCGTTCGTGATATGGGCATAAGAGTTGAATCTTTGGCAAAAATCAAGTCAATCAGTAAAAAAGACGGAATCGTGTTCTGCAAGCAGTAATAATATACTGCTTGCTTATACTTGACTTTTGCTGATATTTATAGTATTATCTAACGGTAGGTCTTGCAGAAATTGAAAATGCGGGTGTGGCGGAATTGGCAGACGCGCTAGATTTAGGTTCTAGTGTCAACCGATGTGCAGGTTCAAGTCCTGTCACCCGCACCAGTAAAGGTGGTTTTTTAACCACCTTTTATTTTTTGCCAAAATTACTTAAAATGCCTTAAAAGTGGCTTAAACACTGGGTTTTTGAGATTTCAAAAATTCAGTTGAGTAATTTTGAATTAAGTTAAAACAAGATAAAATGCAGTCAAACTTACTGTCAAACTTACTGTCATTTTAGTTTGCCTGCCGATTTTCAAGGAAACAAGATAATATATTTTTAAAATTTATTACATTGTAACACAAAAGATTTTTTACTCGCAAATTTCAAAAACGAACTGTATAACATGACTGCAATATCCAAAAACTGCCAATACATAAAACTTTGAGCATGCTAAAAAATCAATATTTTTTTGTTTAAGGGTTGGACTAATGAATGAAATGTTTAGTATAATATTATTGATAGGTAAAAATGTCAGAGAAATCGATTGCATTTTTGCAGATTCCCTTTGATTAAGTTAGCTTTTGAAAAAATAGCCCTGAAAGCAACTTGTCAAAAATTAGTAAATTATATATCGGAGGTTATATTATGAAAAAGATTTATCTCGTTGCTAGACAGAATGTTCATAGTGTTGCTAAACATGAATTACATGATGATAAAGGTCTTGAATGTTTGGATGGAATTCGTTACGGCAAACCAAAATATATTGACGATAATATAAATCCGCTCTCGGTTGCAGATGACTTAAAGCTTGAATTTGAAAATGATAATGTAGAATGGTATGCAGCCAAATATTCAATTCGTTTTGAAGATGGCAGTGAAATTGAAATTTAAAGATAAGTATAAAGGCTGAGGATATTTGCTCCTCAGCTTTTTGTTTATTCAAGTGCTAATATTTTATAGATTTCGTATAACAAAATACACAAAAAAGTGATTAAAAAAGCAGGTATTATAAATAATTTTATTGAATTCGACATGGTGATGTGATATAATTAAACTTATAATTGTAACTTTATACATAAATAATAATCGAATACAAATCATTGAGAGGAAAGGAAAATAGAAATGGCTCAAAAAAATAATGCAAATCTTGGCTTTGAAAAACAAATATGGGATGCGGCTTGTGTGCTTTGGGGACACATTCCTGCGGCAGAATACAGAAAGGTTATCGTAGGTCTTATTTTTCTGCGTTATATATCAAGTGCATTTGAAAAACGCTATCAGGAACTCGTAGCTGAGGGTGACGGGTTTGAAGATGATAGGGATGCATATACTATGGAAAATATTTTCTTTGTTCCCGAAAATGCCCGTTGGAGCAAAATTGCTTCTGCTGCTCACACACCTGAAATAGGAACAGTTATTGATGATGCAATGAGAGCCATCGAAAAAGAAAATACAACTCTTAAAAATGTATTGCCTAAGAACTACGCAAGTCCTGATTTGGACAAGCGTGTTTTGGGTGATGTCGTTGACCTGTTCACTAATATGGATATGGGCGACACCGAGGAAAGCAAAGACCTGCTCGGCAGAACTTATGAGTATTGTATTCAGCAGTTCGCCGCATACGAAGGTGTTAAGGGTGGCGAGTTCTATACTCCTGCAAGTATTGTTAAAACAATTGTTGCTATCTTAAAGCCGTTCAAGAATTGCCGTGTATATGACCCTTGCTGCGGTTCGGGCGGTATGTTCGTACAGAGTGCAAAGTTCATTCAGGCTCACAGCGGTAAGCGTGGCGAAATCGCCGTTTACGGTCAGGAGTCCAATGCCGACACTTGGAAAATGGCAAAAATGAATATGGCTATTCGAGGTATTGACGCAGACTTCGGTCCGTATCAGGCAGATACATTTTTCAATGATTTGCACAAGACCTTGAAAGCTGATTTTATTATGGCAAATCCGCCTTTCAATCTTTCCAATTGGGGACAGGAAAAGCTCAAAGAAGATGTTCGTTGGAAATACGGAACGCCGCCTGCCGGCAATGCCAACTATGCGTGGATTCAGCATATGATACACCACCTTGCACCGAATGGAAAAATCGGTCTTGTACTTGCTAACGGTGCTTTATCCTCTCAGTCCAGCGGCGAGGGAGAAATTAGAAAGAACATTATTCAGGCTGACCTTGTGGAAGGTATCGTCGCTCTGCCGACTCAGCTCTTTTACAGCGTTACAATTCCTGTTACGCTTTGGTTTATTACCAAGAACAAAAAGCAAAAGGGCAAAACCCTGTTTATTGACGCCCGCAAGATGGGTTATATGGTTGACCGCAAGCACAGAGATTTTACCGATGACGATATTCAGAAGTTGGCAGATACATTTACCGCTTTCCAAGAAGGTACACTTGAAGATATAAAAGGTTTCTGTGCGGTTGCCGACCTTCAGGAAATCGAAAAGCAGGACTTCATCTTGACACCGGGAAGATATGTCGGCATTGAGGAAGTCGAGGACGACGGCGAACCGTTTGAAAAAAAAATGACACGCTTGACATCCGAACTTTCCGATATGTTCGCAAAGTCTCACGAGTTAGAGGACGAAATCCGCAAGAAACTGGGGGCGATTGGTTTTACAATAAGAAATGAAGGAAATGAATATGAGTAAATATGAAAAAGCTTATTTATATTTTGACACTAATTTTCTAGAATGTAGGCACTCAGGAAAATCCCTCTATCTTTCTCAATTCACTGTGAATCCATCTTATTATGAAATTGAAGATATGATTTTTAATATGGGATTAACAGATAAAGTTGAATTATGTATTCCCGATGTGGTTTGGTTAGAATTACAGGAGCATTTGATAAAACATTTTAAATCTGAAAAAAGCTCTATGGAATCAAAAATCAATGCATTTCGTAAATCTTTTGGTAACTTAGCAGAAATATATTGCGAGTTTAAGGATTGTGTAGATGATTCCGATTATAAAAATTATGTCAGCGAAATTGCTCAAGATTTTCTCGATAATCCAAGAGTAAACTCAAAAATTATTCCTTGTCCCAAAGATGAAAATTCGATGAAAATGATTATTGATCAGGCAATCCATTCCATTCGACCTTTTAGAGTTGCCAAAGCAGGTAGTAAAGAATATAGTGATGCAGGATTTAAAGATGCACTAATATTTCATACGATCCTTACACATACGAACGAGCAGCTTGGAATTTTAATTTCAAATGACAATGATTTTTCAGAGTTATTTAATGGCGAATATGCCAGTAACTTAAAAATGTGCAATAATGTCAAAGAGGTTCGAAATATCCTGTCACAAGAGTTCAACATAACAATGGCTGACATGGTCGAAACGCTCTTACATACAGATGATTATTTAATTCAGCGAATTCTTTCAGAGTGTGAATTTGATAAAAATACTCATATGGATAGCTTATCAATAAAATCTTGTAAATCGAATGAAGACAATGCTGAAGTTAGTTTTAAAGCTCTGATAAACGGTATTCAATACTCCTTTGATATTGAGTATAATTTAAATGCTAAAGAATTGTTAAATGCATCTTGTGAAATAATAGATGAAACGGAGGCTGACTAAATGTCTTTTTTATTTGAATACATAGATATAAATCCAAAAGAAACAATTATTAGGGGCTGTTTGGCTAAAAAAATACCAATGGATAAATTGCAACCATTTTGTCGAGATATACCGGAATATGAAACATCCGAGTTTAACGGTGGCTCGAAATTTCGTAACGGTGACACCATTATGGCTAGGATTACTCCTTGCTTGGAAAATGGAAAAACAGCTATGGTAAACATTCTTGATAGTAATGAAGTTGGATTTGGTTCTACAGAGTATATTGTATTTAGAGCTAAAAAGAATTTAACCACACCTGACTTTGTCTATTATCTAATATGCAGTTCTCTTGTTAGAGATCCTGCTATTAAATCAATGGTTGGTTCGTCAGGGCGACAAAGAGTACAGACAGACGTCATAGCAAATTTAGACATTGATTTTCCGAAACTCTCTGATCAAGTCAAAATTGCAGGTGTTTTAAAATCATTAGATGATAAAATTGCACTTAATAATGCGATAAACAATAATTTAGCGGCTTAAAGGTCGATGTCGGAAACAACAAGCTCGCCGGACATTAACTTGGGCAATAGAGAATCTCTCATGCTGGATAAATGCTCATTTTCATAAACATTTGATTGATACAGCTTGATAATAGGAGAAACTACTTGAAGCCACTGTCTTTGTTCATCAATCGGAGGTAACTTCAACGGAATTTTCTTCAAATTAGTTGCAGGTTGTGCAATGGATGGAACTCCTGTCTGGTTAGCATAGGAAAGCAACTCATGTTGTCCTTGCTTACTATGAAAGAAAAGAACAACGTATTCAGGAATTGCTTTTTCTGTGTCACAACGCAGATAGAATTGTCGTTGAGATAACACATACATTGGATAGCGGCAATCATCAGGAATCATAGCAACTTGTCCAATATTTCCTGCATGAGTAAAAACAATATCTTTTGGATAAACAAGCGAATTTTTCAAACGCTGTGCGTGTTCTTCAGTAATATAGTTAAAGCTGGGTTCTTCCAAGAAATAACCTCGAAGATGATTTCCGCTTATGATTGGAACACCCTCTGAAACAAATGTAGATACTTTTATGTTTGAACCAAATGGACCCATTGCCACTTTTTCAGCTATATCATTGATAATGACCGTAGACCAATTTTTTCTATGGCTGAACTCATCATACAGTGTGTCTAATTGCTGAAGTAAATTATTGTTTATATTATGAACAGGGAGGCAATTATGAATAAATATGTTGCTTTTTTAGATATTTTAGGATTCAAAAATAAATTAGGTAATATCACCCAGAATGAAGCAAAACAATATATTATGCAGTTTTCGTCGGTAATATATAGTGCTTTTCAAGGCGTTAATAATATTAACGGATATATAGTTAGCGACTCTGTCATTCTGTACACAGATAATACAGAAGGTGTTTCCTTGATTAAACTAATGAAAGTGGTAGAGAAAATATGTAAAACGGAATTTTCTTCAAATGGAATAATTATTAGGGGTGCAATATCAAAAGGTAAATTTGATAATGTACCAGCAATAGAATTAAATGATTTACAAAAACAATTAATTGTTGGTGAAGCTTATGTGGATGCATATTTACTTGAAAGTTCAATAAAAACAATAGGCATTAATTTATCCCAACAAGTATATGAAGATTTAAGTAATTATAATCATGCTATTAATACTATTGAAGAAAAAATAGATAATAATATTCATTATGTTTTTAGATACATAACATTAGATTTTTTGTTAGATGAAAAAAATTTGAAGCGATTTATAAAATTGGCAAATGAATCAGGGTGGTTGCCGCATTACTATAACACTATTTATTTTGCAATGAAATTAGAAAAAAACGATAATAAAATTGAACAAGTTTTTCTAAATATTCAAAAACAAGTGTGTGATGAAAAGCCCAGTGAAAACTGGCGTGATTTGGATTTATATATTAAAAACAGCTTTGCTGATGGAGTTATAGATGAATACAAAACTCGTTTTTTAAAACACATCAGAAAATGTTTAAAATAATAGAATAAAATCTGACAACGGCAGATTTCTATAAAGAACACCGTTGCTTGTCGTTCTCTAAGAATAAAAAGGAGAATTGACTGTGAAACAAGATTTAATCAAAGATGTTGTTCAAGGAATGTTACCATACTTGAACAATGCACAATGTGAAAAGTTACAAGAGGTGCTGCAATACACCCTTGCAAGGTATGAGGTAACGGAAAATCAAAGCAAAGAGAAATACTCGGAGCAGAACTATGTAGAACTGTTCCTGTCGGCAAAGAGAATTGAAGGCTGCTCCGAGAAATCTCTTAAATACTACAAGGCAACCATTGAAATGATGATTGGAACTGTCGAAAAAAACGTAAAGCATATTGAAACCGACGATATAAGACGATACCTGACCGAGTATCAGGAAAAGAAAAAATCAAGCAAGGTTACAATAGACAATATTCGCCGTATACTTTCAAGCTTTTTCTCATGGCTTGAGGATGAGGATTACATACTGAAAAGTCCGGTCAGACGTATACACAGAGTAAAAACCGGGACAAACATCAAGGAGACATACTCCGATGAAGCGTTAGAGCTTATGAGAGATAACTGCACGGAACTTCGAGACTTGGCGATTATTGATATGCTGGCTTCAACAGGTATGCGTGTCGGCGAAATGGTACTGCTTAATCGAAATGATATTGATTTCAATGAAAGAGAATGTATCGTGTTCGGTAAAGGCAGTAAGGAACGAGTGGTCTATTTTGATGCTCGCACAAAGATACATTTGCAGAACTATTTGGAGAGCAGGACGGACGATAATCCGGCGCTGTTTGTGTCGTTGAAATCACCGCACGAAAGGCTAAAAATCGGCGGTGTTGAGGTTCGCCTGAGAGAATTTGGAAAGCAATTAGGTATTAACAAGGTACACCCGCACAAATTCAGGCGAACCCTTGCAACTATGGCAATAGACAAAGGAATGCCCATTGAGCAACTGCAACAGCTCTTGGGACATAGAAAGATAGATACAACCTTGCAGTATGCAATGGTTAAACAGAGCAATGTTAAGATTGCCCACCGAAAATACATTGGATAGAGAGGAAAAGACTATGGCTGAATGGGTCGAGAGAAAAATATCTGATATTGGAACCGTTGTAGGCGGTGCAACGCCTTC
>ERZ779981.310-NODE-310-length-26151-cov-4.56649_pt1 | contig 26151 bp, 21 predicted proteins | sample MGYA00511182_ERZ779981 | MGnify/ENA primary metagenome ERZ779981 (study PRJEB29588, sample SAMEA2149539) | human gut metagenome | biome: human gut; feature: human-associated habitat; material: faeces | place: Denmark | collected 2008/2010 ... | reverse complement strand
ATTATATTTCAATTTGAGACAGCCTCTTTTTTCATTCAATATCTCTTCAAAAGATTACAGAAGACGGTTGGTGGCCGTATCCGGGAATACCACGGTCGGCTTGAAATGCTTGGCCTCCTCAAAGTCCATGAGGGCATACGACATGATAATCACCACGTCGCCCACCTGTACCTTGCGGGCTGCTGCCCCGTTCAGACAAATGCATCCGGTGCCGCGTTCGCCTTTTATGATATAGGTTTCAAAACGCTCACCGTTGTTGTTGTCTACAATCTGTACTTTCTCTCCGGCAATCAGGTTGGCCGCATCCATCAAATCTTCATCAATCGTAATGCTGCCCATGTAATTCAGGTTTGCTTCTGTCACCGTTACGCAATGAAGTTTCGACTTCAACACTTCAATCATCATCATCCGTTATCCTTTATATTTAATGTTATCAATCAGACGTACATCGCCACAATAAGCAGCCATGCAACCTACAATATAATTGCTTTCATCCCATGCTTTCACCGGCTGCAGGGTATTTCCGTCTACAATCTCGAAATATTCCAGTTCCAAACCCGGAGCCCGACGGATACACTCTTCCACGTACTCCTTGGTTTCACGCAAGATGCGTGACCGGCCGAAATCCACGCTGGCAAACAAGGCTCTCGAAATCTGCAAGGCTTCTTTCCGTTGTTCCGGAGTGAGTCGGGCATTGCGGCTGCTCAAGGCCAAGCCGTCTTCCTCGCGTACAATCGGACAACCCACAATCTGGATGTTGAAAGGATACTTCCGCACCATCTCACGGATGATGGCCAGTTGCTGGAAATCCTTCTCACCAAAGTAAGCACGGTCAGGTTCTACCATCAAGAACAGCTTGCTCACAATTTGGCAAACGCCATTGAAATGTCCCGGACGAAACTTTCCTTCCATTACGGTATCCAACGGCGGATAACTGAACTGACGGGTATCCGGTTCCGGATAGATTTCCTCTACAGAAGGGGCAAAAGCCAATGTCGCTCCACAAGACTCCAGCAAAGCGCAATCTGCTTCCAGCGTACGCGGATACTTCAGAAGGTCATTCTGATCGTTAAACTGCGTAGGGTTTACAAAATCGCTGACTACTACTACATCATTCTCAGCCACGGCACGTTTCACCAGTGAAGCGTGACCCGCATGCAAAGCTCCCATCGTCGGAACCAGTCCGATGGTCTTTCCTTCTTTGCGGAAAGCCTCCAGTTCGGTGCGAAGCTCACTGATAGTTTGAATTAACTTCATCTTCTTCCTGTTTTTAGTCGTAAATTCAGAAAACGGCTGCAAAGTAACTATTTATTTGCCACAAAAAGAAACGGAAATGAAAAATTCTTTCTTCACCAACCGAATTTACTACAGCTATCCTGTATAACAAACACTTATATAGCCTACTGTTTATCAATACATTAACATACTATAAGGATTTATAAACGCCCGCCCTTTCGCTTCATTGCCTTATTTTTTGTATCTTTGCACTCTGTTAAGAGCAACAATAATACAATGAGCGCGAAAAAAGTTTTATTCATTACACAAGAAATTACTCCTTACGTACCCGAAAGTAACCTGGCACTGATTGGCCAGAAATTACCACAAGCCATACAAGACAAAGGGCGCGAAATCAGAACATTCATGCCTAAATGGGGCATCGTGAACGAACGCAGAAATCAGCTGCATGAAGTAATCCGTCTGTCTGGAATGAATTTAATTATCGACGATACGGATCACCCGCTGATTATCAAGGTGGCATCTATCCAGGCTGCGCGCAGACAAGTGTACTTCATTGATAATGACGACTATTTCCAGCATCGACAGATGACGTGCGACGAAAATGGAAACGACTATGAGGACAATGGTGAACGTGCCATTTTCTATGCCCGTGGCGTACTGGAGACCGTGAAGAAATTACGCTGGTGCCCGGATGTGATTCACTGCCACGGATGGATGAGCGCAATGGTTCCACTCTATATCAAGAAGGCTTATTATGACGAACCTTCTTTCCGCGACTCAAAAGTGATTTATTCTCTTTATCAGGAGGGCTTCAAATCCACTCTCGCTCCCAACTTTGCCGATCAGGCACTCTTCAAGGAAGTGACTCCGGAAGACCTCAGCATGCTGAAATCTCCGGCAAGCTATGAAGACCTCTGCAAACTGGCGGTAGCCTACTCCGACGGAGTGATTCAAAACGATGAGACTGTCAACCAGAATGTCATTGACTACGCACACAGTCTGAACATTCCGGTGCTTGAATACGCTTCAGGCGATGCCTACGCAGATGCGTGTGACGCATTCTACGACAAGGTATTCGATGGGGCTGAATAATATAAATAGATAAAAAAGTACAAAAATGAGACTTAAGTTCTTGGCCGCAATCGCACTTGCAGCCACACTCTACAGCTGTGATGATACCACCACTGGTATCGGTGATTTTGTGGCAGACGCAGATGAAATCACCGCATCGGCCCAAACATTCGAAGCAACTACAAAGACACTGAAATATACAGACCTGAATCCGGATGGCGTATTCTCCCGTACCAGCAATGCATATTTGGGGAAATTTACAGACCCGGACTTTGGAACCTATACCACGGATTTCATCACACAAATCAATTGTACGGAAAATTTTGAATTTCCGGAAACCATGCAGGATATTATATCCACCACGCTGGAGCTTTCTTATTCCAGTTTCTTCGGTGATTCATTGGCTCCCATGCGAGTAAGAGTGGATTTGCTGAATCAGGCGATTGATGATACGGGCGAGGACTTGGGGCTATATTATACCTCCTATAATCCAGAGAATTTCTACAACAAAAACGAAGAGGCATTGGCCGAACAGGATTATGCCGTTCGTGACAACTCTTGGACAGAAGAGGAAATCGACTCCATCAAAAGTGCCAATGGATATTATCCTCCCTTGGTAATCGACTTGGACAAAGCCAAAAAAGCAAAAGGAGAAGAAACTTTCAGTACCTACTTGAAAAGAAAATACAACGAAGACAAAAATAACTTCAAAGATTCCTACTCATTCATTCACAACGTATTGCCAGGATTCTATGTACACAATACAAGTGGAGAGGGCTCGATTCTATACATCGGAGCTATCTGGTTGCGCATGAAAGTGAGCTACCTGATGGAAAGTTCATCTGGAAAAGTGGATTCTTTGGTCTACACTTCTATCCCATTTGCAGCAACCAATGAGGTATATATGTCTACGCGTCTGAGTAACTCTGGAGACAACTTGGAAAGACTGGCGGCTGAAACGCACAACACGTATCTGAAAACGCCTGCCGGACTTTGCACGGAAGTGAAACTCCCGCTGAAAGAAATGTATGAAGCCCTTGGCAATGATACACTGAACTCTGTATCCATGTCATTTACCAAATACAAAAATGTCAGCGAAACCTCTGCAAGCAGTCCTTACAAGATGGGAACACCACAGAATTTGTTGCTTATCCGGAAGAGTGAGGTAAAAGATTTCTTTGAACAGAAGCAAAATTACGACAGCAAGACGTCTTTCCTTGGCACTTACAGCAGTACCACAAATTCTTATTCCTTCTCACAAGTAAACCGTTTGATCAGTCAGATATTCAGCGACATGAGAACCAAAGAAGAACCTGCTGAAGGATGGGATGAATATAATACGCTGGTATTGATTCCGGTGAAAACAGAAACAGACTCACAGGGAAATACAATCGGGCTTTCGCACGATTTGGAGGTGAACTCAGCCAAGTTAGTAGGAGGTGAAGACGGTGAAAAGATAAAAATGGAAGTTATCTATACCAAACCAAGATTCAATAAATAAACAATGCATTTATTTAATTCTATAGCATAAAAAAAATCCTGGAATCGATTGATTCCAGGATTTTTTTGTCCCGATACTTCGGAGATTTATGCTTTCTTTGAAGTAGTCTTCTTAGCCGTAGAAGAAGCAGCCTTCTTGGCTGGAGCTTTCTTTGCGGGAGCCTTTTCCGCTTTCTGTTCTTTCTCCTTCAGCTCTTCCTGCAAATGTTTCACTTCATCGTTCAACTGTACCAGTTCTTCTTCCTGGTTGCGGATAGTGGTCAACAAAGAGTTCAATTCTTCATCTTCCATATCTACCGGATACAAAGCATTGACACGTCCGATAAAGTCACCTAAGATATTCATGTAATTGGTGAACGCATCATACGGCGAATCGTAAATACCACGGTCCAAAGACACGCCCATCTGTTTGGTGGTCATGAAACGGAAATTGTTGCTGGCCTGCAGGTAATCCCAGTCTTGCTTGATTCTGCGGTCTGAACACAAATATACACGTTCTGCCACACTGTAAAGTTTATTGAATGCCTCACGTTGCATCACGTTACCCAACCACGGGCTGATATCTCTTTCTTCATCGGTCCAAGACATCGGATAAGGTACATCGAGCATATCTACTGACTTCAGCTTAGAAACAATCTCAGAAGGTGTAGAGAATGTGATGCCTTTCTGACGGGCACATTCAGGCAACGCTTTCAAGAATTCCAATATATTGGATGACAACGGCTGGTAAATACCCAGTGCTGAAAGCTCCATAAAGATATTGATAATCTGCTCGTTCTCTGGCAAAGAAGCAATCCAACCGATGTATGTATCGGCAAACAACGGATATTCGCTCCATTCAGTATTAGAGAAACGCAAGCCGATATCGTCTGACAGCTTATAGTCACGCAGCAACAATTTCAGATTCGGGTTCTCGGCACAATGATACAAATAGTGCGGACTCTTCCATCCCAATACATGCTTTGCACCTTCTGCCAGCATTCCCTTGAAGCCCATATCAGCTACGATACCTCCAATTTCATTATCATAAATCAAGCTGGAATTACGGAATACCTTGGGCTCCTGACCGAAATAATCTTTAATCTTCACCCGCATACGTTCCACCTCTTCACGGAAGCAGGTTTCATTCTTCAACGAAGACAAACCGTGTGAATAAGGCTCGCAGAGGAATTCGCAACAACCGGTTGCATTCAGCTCATGCAACAGTTCAATCACTGCCGGAGCATGAATTTCCAACTGTTCCAAAGCCACTCCAGAGATGGACAATGCAACTTTAAACGCTCCATTTGAAGATTTAGCCATTTCAATCAAGGTTTTCAATGCCGGAATATAAGAGCGTTCAGCCACTTCATTCATACCCTGTTCGTTGGCATAATCGTCGTAATAATAATGTTCAGAACCGATTTCAAAGAAACGATAGCGTTTCAGATGGATAATCTGGTGTATTTCAAAGTAAAGACAAATTGTTTTCATATTGTATTGCTGTTTTATTTACCATAATTTTTTAAGACTTGCTCATAAAGTCCACGAATCTTTACGCCGACCTTTTCCCATACGATTCCGTCCACTTCTTTCTTCCCTTCGTCACGGAGATATTCATACAATGACTGGTTCGTACAAATAGAATGGATAGCATCTGCCATGGCGTGTATATCCCAATAATCGGTCTTTATACACTTGGAAAGAATCTCCGCACATCCTGACTGTTTGGAAATAATCGTCGGCACGCTACACTGCATGGCCTCCAAAGGTGAAATACCAAACGGTTCAGAGACTGAAGGCATAATGTATACGTCGCTCATTTTCAAGACTTCATATACTTGCTTTCCTTTCATGAATCCCGGGAAATGGAACCGGTCGGCAATGCCTCTTTCGGCCGCCAGACGGATCATCGCATTCATCATATCTCCACTTCCAGCCATTACGAAACGCACATTACGGGCACGCTTCAATACCATGGCTGCTGCTTCTACGAAGTATTCCGGTCCCTTCTGCATTGTAATACGTCCCAGGAACGTCACAATCTTCTCTTTCGGATTCTTCTTGACCTGAATATCCTGAATCTCCTTGGAAAGCGGAGATACGGCATTGTGCACGGTAAATACTTTACGGGGATCCTGATAATACTTGTTGATTACGGTCTGACGGGTAAGCTCACTCACACACATAATGCAATCCGCATGATCCATACCGTTCTTTTCAATGGAATAAACCGTAGGATTGACATTTCCTCTACTACGGTCAAAATCCGTGGCATGTACGTGGATTACCAATGGTTTTCCGGAAACCTGCTTTGCATGGATACCTGCCGGATAAGTCAGCCAGTCGTGTGAATGGATAATATCAAACTGCTGCTGACGGGCCACTACTCCTGCCACGATTGAATAATTATTGATTTCTTCATGCAGATTGTCCGGATATCTTCCTGAGAACTCCAGACAGCCCAAATCGTTGGTGTGCATATAATTGAAATCCGCATAGATATGATCACGCAAATCATAATAAAGCTGCGGATCCATGTAGCTTCCTACTCTGTCTTTCACATAATCCCACTGCACGTCACGCCATACAATGGGCACGCTGTTCATTCCTATAATACGCAAGAAACTCTGGTCTTCATCCCCCCAAGGTTTCGGGATACAGAAAGTAATTTCCATATCCTCCTGCTGGGCAAGTCCATGAGTCAGTCCATAACTGGCTGTACCTAATCCTCCTAAGATATGAGGAGGAAATTCCCAACCAAACATCAAAACTTTCATACAAACTCCTCCTCTTCTTATTGATTGTTATATTTCTCCAACAAATTCAATGTACGTAAAATTTCCGCCACATTCATGGCAAATGAAATGGCTCCTCTTCCCTGGAACGGTGGATTTCCATCAAACAATTCCGGAATAGAACCGATGCAGTGACAAGTCATCTGGTCTTCATAACTGATCATCTGACGTTCCGCAAACGAAATGGCGCTCCGCTTGTAAATGCGCAAATAAGCTTCCAAGTAGAATCCTTCCAACCACGGCCATGCAGTTCCCTGATGGTAGGCATAATCACGCTGCAATTGCGGTCCCACATAGTTCGGATTATAACCGCCACTCTTCGGACTCAAAGAACGAAGGCCTTTCGGAGTCAGCAGTTCCTTGGTCACAATGTCAATTACTCCCTTCTTCTGTTTGGAATCAAGCGGAGAATAATCGAATGCAGCGGCAAAAATCATGTTCGGACGCACACTCCAGTCCATCATGTTGCCATCCACATAATCCAGCAGATAGCCATATTCATTCAAGAAAGTCTGGATGAAAGAAGGAGCCGCTTTTTCAGCAAACTGACGCAAATAAGCAGCAAAGCCCTCGTCTCCAGCCAGCAGATCGGCTACGAAACAGAGAGCATTGTACCATAACGCATTGAATTCCACGATATATCCCGTTCGGGCTACTACCGGTCGTCCGTTGACCGTAGAATTCATCCAAGTCACAGCCTTTTCTTTTCCGTTGGTATAAACCAGCCCATTGTCATGCACCGTCAGATTAGGATGCTTACTACCTGCCAGGTATTCCATCACATCTTTCAGCAACTTGCCGTACTTCACTCTTGCCTCATCCCAAGAAACCATCTTGGCATACTGCTGTATGGTCCATACCATCCACAGCAACACGTCCGGATGTTCGATTTCCGTTACTTTCAGATGGCTATCCTTTCCTTCCAAAAAGGCATACCCCGCTTTTATGGCAGTATCCATAATCATCTCAAACTTACCAACCTCTCCAATGGACAATGTCAGTCCCGGTAAAGAGATGAACATGTCGCGCGCCCGACATTTAAACCAAGGATATCCGGCCAAAATGTAAGATTCACCATCCTGCTTGTTCAGGAACTGATGAGCGGAATTGATCAGACAGTTCTTAAAGTTATCACGTGGAGTACGCTGCTCTACTTCGGCAGCAAACAAAGCATTTAAAGACTGTGTTTCGATAGGGGAAACTCCTCCAGAAAATGTGACTGATTCTCCTTTCTTGATACTTACTTCAAAATAACCTGGAACGTACAGATCTTCATTAAAATCATATCCACGTTCACGTTCCTTTGGATATTCAATTCCTCTGTACCAGTCAGGATGGAAACAAAATTCATTTTCCTTACTCAACTGCATATAAAGTTCCGGATATCCCGGATACATGCAAGTTTTAATTCCATTCTCCACAAGATCGTAATGACGACTGGCCTGCGCATTTTCGTGAGTATACTGACGCACACTTCGGAAAGCCAGATAAGGACGAAGCCGGAGCGTAGTTTCTGAATGTGCATCCATCAACGTGTATCGAATCAAAATACGGTTTTCATGATGCACAAACACTTTTTCCTTCTTCAGCACACATCCCCCGACACGATAAACTGTAGTCGGCACTTTCTCACATTCAAACTCACGGATGTACTTGTGTCCTCTCGGACTGAAATTATCACCTCCATACTTGTGCAGACCTAAATTAAATTCTGCCCCATGCTGGATGACAGTCTCATCCAACGAAGAAAGCAATACATGATTCTCATCATCCAATTCCGGAACCGGTATTACCAACAAGCCATGATACTTGCGAGTATTACAATCCACAATAGTCGAACAATGATAAGCCCCCGAGCGATTTGTACGAAGAATTTCTCTTGTCAGAGTTTCTTCCAGATTTGTCATTATCGTCTTATCAAATCGTAAATAACTCATAGTTGTATATTAAGGTTATAAATTAATATTCGTTCTAAAAAGATGTTATTTATTTCCCCTCAAAATTAATGATTAAAAACTAATAGCAAAACCAAAATCCTTTTTTTTTGGCTTCTAAGGCACATTTTTCCAAAAAATATCATATTAGAGATGACAATTCTTACGCTAAAAAAAAGTCGCCTGACAAATTTCTCTTATTTTATCTTAAAAAGAGATTTGTCAGACGACTAAAAATGGGGATAGGCAAAACGCCCTATGCTCCTTAATCTATGATATCAAATCCGCAGTAAGGTACCAATACTTTCGGGATACGAATACCTTCCGGAGTCTGATTGTTTTCAAGCAATGCAGCTACGATACGCGGCAAAGCCAATGCAGAACCATTCAAAGTGTGGCACAATTCCGTTTTCTTTTCTGCGGTACGATAACGGCATTTCAAACGATTGGCCTGGTAAGTATCAAAGTTAGAAACAGAGCTGACTTCCAACCAACGTTTCTGTGCTTCGGAATAAACTTCAAAATCGAAGCAAAGCGCAGCTGTAAAGCTCATGTCTCCACCACACAGACGAAGAATTCTGTAAGGAAGTTCCAACTTCTTCAACAAACCTTCTACATGATCCAACATTTCCTGATGAGACTGTTTGGAATGTTCCGGCTTATCAATACGTACCAGCTCAATCTTAGAGAACTCGTGCAGACGGTTCAAGCCACGTACATCTTTACCATAAGAACCTGCTTCACGACGGAAACACTGTGTATACGCACAATTCTTGATCGGAAGTTGCTTCTCATCCAAAATCACGTCACGGTAAATATTCGTTACCGGAACTTCGGCCGTAGGAATCAGATACAAATCATCCAGTTCGCAATGATACATCTGAGCTTCCTTGTCAGGCAACTGTCCTGTACCATATCCTGAGGCAGCATTCACTACCGTAGGAGGCATAATTTCTTCATAACCTGCTGCACGAGCTTCATCCAGGAAGAAGTTGATCAATGCACGCTGCAAACGAGCTCCTTTTCCTTTATATACCGGGAAACCGGCTCCTGTAATCTTCACACCCAGGTCAAAATCAATCAAGTCATATTTCTTTGCCAGTTCCCAGTGAGGCAGAGCGTTCTTAGGAAGTTCGGTTTCCATTCCACCCATCTTCTCTACCACATTGTCTTCCGCGCCAAATCCTTCGGGTACACATTCGTAAGGCACATTCGGAATAGTGTAAAGCAAGTTCTGCATATCTTCTGCTGCCTTATCCATCTCGGCCTGCAAGTCTTTGCTGGCTTCCTTGATTTCTGCCACACGTGCTTTGGCAGCCTCAGCTTCTTCTTTCTTGCCTTCTTTCATCAAGGCTCCAATCGCCTTTGAAGTAGAATTTACTTCTGAAAGATTTTTATCTAATTGATTCTGTGCACTACGTCTTTTGTCGTTCAGTTCAAGCACTTTGGCAATTGTTTCTTTTGCATTGGCAAAATGCTTCTTTTCCAATCCACGAATTACCTTGTCGGTATCTTCTGTAATTTGTTTAATGGTAAGCATATCTTTTTACTTTTTAGTATAATCCTCTCTGTTTCGTGCTGCAAAGATATAGTTTTTTATTGGAATACATAAACAGATGTCACGTATAAAATCTGTTCCGTTTAGAAAACAGGAAGGGTGTAAACCAATCCCAATGAAATTCGCTGCTGGTTATAACTTTCAGCTCCCCAGCGCGTGGCTCTTTCCGTGAGATGCACATTCTTATACAGCAAATGCAAATAGCATAATAGTTCACTGTTTTTCAATGGATAGTATTCGGCACAAAGCTGGGCGTTCCACACTCTCCGATAGGTACCGGCATTCACATCACCCGACGACTTGAACACATTTCCCTGCTCATACACTCCTTTCACATAAAGATTCCAATGAGAAGCTACCCGATAGTCCAGGTTAAAAATAGTCGTGAAATAATCCACGTTCGACAAAGTCTTCCCTACTCCATCCTGTACGGTCACTCCGCTAATCAATCCTTTCGAATCGATTCCCTCGCGAGAATACATGAAATCGATGTACCCCAAAAAAGGTTTCTTGTCCCACACATTACCGCAGGTAAAATAAAAGACATTCTTATTTTTGGCCAGCTGCCCATACGACAACGAATAACGGAGCTGCATGGCATGATCCACGAAATATCCGTCCCAGTTCACCGTAGCCAGCAAAGGAATCTTGGTGGCCTCCACTCCTTCTGGCAATCCATACATGAACTGGTCATTGCTGTCTCCATTCCGGTTGTTGGTCACCTGAAAATTAAATTCATGGCTGTCGTTCATCTTATACGCCACATTCAATCCGGCCTGATAGCAAGGTATCGTGTTGTTAAAATCAGAATAATGCCGTACTTTAATGGCATTCACCCAACATTCATACCCACTGAACTGCACAGCCTGCTTTCCAGCGGTCAGCTTCCATCTGTCATTCAACTGCCAACCCACCATGGCCAGCTCCACCGAACCCGAAAGATTATCCAACGGAATATTGGGAGTAGTGTACTGATTCAATGATTGCCGAAAATGATAGGTAAACTTCTCATGAAAACCTCCCAACACCTCCAAACGGATACGATGCACCTTGAAAGCCGTCTCATCCAATTGTCCGTTCTGAAAAGACGCATCCACCGCCGAGCAGAACTGGATATTCATATCGGCCCAGTCCACTTTGCGTTTTCCCTCGGTCAAACGTTCCAGTAACGGTTGTTCCTGAGAAGAAATCATAGGCTCACTTTGTGCGGCTACTTTCAGGGTTAATCCCCAAAGTATCCACAAAGTAACCTTCCATTTAAGTCCACACTTCACACCTAAGAATTGTTTCATCGGCAACTCACAGACTTTGACGAATACGTACCAGTTTGACAAGCAAGTCTTCCAGCAAATCCAGTTTCAGCATATTAGCCCCGTCACTCTTCGCTTTGGAAGGATCTTCATGCGTTTCCATAAACAGACCATCCACGCCGACTGCCACACCAGCCTTAGCCATCGTTTCAATCAGCTGCGGCATACCTCCGGTTACTCCTGAAGCCTGGTTAGGCTGCTGCAAAGAATGGGTCACATCCAAAATTACCGGATGTCCGAAAGACTGCATTTTCGGAATCCCCCTATAATCCACAATCAGATCCTGATAACCAAAGGTCGTACCACGCTCCGTCAGCATCACTTGATCGTTTCCGGCTTCCACCACCTTATCTGCGGCAAATCGCATGGCAGCCGGTGAAAGAAACTGTCCTTTCTTGATATTGACCATCTTTCCCGTACGGGCTGCCGCTACCAGCAAATCCGTCTGACGGCAAAGAAAGGCCGGAATCTGCAAAATATCGACATATTCGGCAGCCATTTCAGCTTCGGGAGCTGTATGGATATCCGTCACTACAGGTACATCAAACGTACTCCGCACCTTTGCCAGAATCTTCAAAGCCTTTTCATCGCCAATGCCTGTAAAAGAATCCAAGCGCGAACGGTTCGCCTTCCGGTAAGACCCTTTGAACACATAAGGAATATGCAATTTATCCGTAATCTTCACTACCTTTTCTGCAATACGGAGCGCCATGTCTTCTCCTTCTATCACACACGGTCCAGCCAAGAGGAAAAACATATCCTCCCGCTTCAAATCTGAAATGTTCTTTATCATAATCAATCAGGAATTATCAAAGTTATCGCTTCTGGAGCAATAGTTATCTCAATAGGGAAATGACGGTCCAGCCAAAGACGTCCATCCAGACTGACTTCCGCATTTTGAGCCCGTAATACTTTTACACAACGTGTCCGGTAAGGCTTTACGATTTTATGGTTCAACAAACGTCCCTGTTGCAACATCCACAATCCGGAAATCAATTCACGCAGTTCCGGACGATATACAATCGATACATCCAGCCATCCATTGTAAGGTACTGCACTCGGCGTAAGTCCATAGCCATAAGCGCTACCCACAGCCACCGCCATGATCCGCCCCCGGATATGCTCATCGTTCACCTTCAGATGCATCCGATACAATTTTCTTTCAAATGCCACCAAAAACAAAGAAGCCAGATAAGAAACCAACGGAATACCCCAGAATCTTCGGGTTTCATTGGTAATCCGCACAATCCGTGCCCCCAGTCCCATGTAAACTGCATTCAGGAAATAGCGGGTCTGATGCTGTTCTCCATCAAAATAAGAAAATACGCCTGTGTCTATTTTCCGCAAGCGGCGGGTAATCAATACATCCACCGCCATCTTGTAATCATCCGAATTCAAGCCCCAGTATTTGGCAAAATCATTGCCAATGCCATTGGGAATGATGCCCAACGCCACTTTCTGCTTGTCTTCTATATCGGAATTCATAATGCCATTCAACGCATCATTGATGGCTCCGTCACCTCCCACCACTACAATGGTCAGGTATCCGTTGTTCACCATCGTTTTTGCCAGGCGCTCTACAGACCCAAATCCCTCCGACTGCACATAGTCATATTTCACCTTACACTCGTCCATGTAAGCGCGAATATTCCGCCAGCGTTTCTGCGCTTTGCGACTTCCGGCTTTAGGGTTGTAAATGACCCCCCATCTGTCTGGTTCTACTGCCATATCGGTTAATTTATCAAGTCTACAATTAGTTTCACATTCTCCTCTATCGGCGATTCCGCATTGATCCAATGAATCTGGAATCCCCTCCTTTCCATACCCCTGAACCAGGTCATCTGCCGTTTGGCAAACTGATGGATGGCGATTTCAAGCTGATGGAACATCTCCTCGTACGAAAGTTTTCCAATCGCATACAAAGTCAGGTATTTATATTCCAGTCCATAATAAATCAAGTCATCCGGATGAATACCCTCTGCCAGCAAGGATTTCACTTCATCCACCATCCCTTCTTCCAGTCGCTTTTTCAACCGGCGGGTTATTTTTTCTCTCCGTAGTTCCCGGTTAATGTCTACACCAATAATCAGACTGTGTATCTCCGGAAACGAACGAGCGTTGACATCCTGAGTCAAATAAAATTCTTCGATTTCAATGGCACGAATCGCCCGTTTCACCGTATCCACGTCGGTGGAATTGTGCAATTTCTTATAATGGCTTAGTATCTCTGTCAGTTCCGCCAGAGATTTGGAAGACAATCGCTCCCGCAACTCTTTATTTTCAGGTACAGGCAGCAAACGGTAACCTTTCAAGATAGACTCCAGGTACATGCCTGTTCCTCCACACAAGATAGGAAGAAGCCCTCTGGACCTCATGTCTTCATACGCAGCCAGGAAATCCCGCTGATATTCAAAGACATTATACTTATATCCCGGATCCACTATGTCAATCAGATGATAAGGAACTTGGTAACCATCTACCACATAATCCGACAAATCTTTTCCTGTTCCCAAATCCATTTTACGATACACCTGCCGGCTGTCGCCGCTGATAATTTCTGTTTTCAGACGAGCTGCCAATGCGGCCGCCAAAGAAGTTTTGCCGGAAGCCGTAGGACCCAGTATCGTAATCAAATCATACTTCATAAGAGCCAAATTGAGGAGTTCGGCAGCAAAGATAACCTTTTTCTGCACATCAAGCATGATTATGAGCAAAAAAAAGCCGCCAGGAAAATCCTGACGGCTTTCGCTATATGGTTTAAACTAATTAGCAGTTTACAGAAGCCATGTGAGCGATCAAATCCAATACTTTGTTAGAGTAACCGATTTCGTTGTCATACCAAGAAACAACTTTAACGAAAGTATCAGTCAAAGCAATACCAGCTTTAGCATCGAAGATAGAAGTGTGAGTGTCACCCAAGAAGTCAGAAGAAACAACTGCATCTTCAGTGTAACCCAGGATACCCTTCAATTCGCCTTCAGAAGCTTCCTTCATAGCAGCGCAGATTTCAGCATAAGTAGCCGGTTTAGCCAAGTTAACTGTCAAGTCAACTACAGATACATCCAAAGTCGGAACACGCATAGACATACCAGTCAGTTTACCGTTCAAAGCCGGGATAACTTTACCTACAGCCTTAGCAGCACCAGTTGAAGACGGGATGATGTTACCAGAAGCAGCACGACCACCTCTCCAGTCTTTCATAGAAGGACCGTCAACAGTTTTCTGAGTAGCAGTAGTTGAGTGAACTGTAGTCATCAAACCATCAGTGATACCCCATTTGTCGTTCAAAACCTTAGCGATAGGAGCCAAGCAGTTAGTAGTACAAGAAGCGTTAGAAACGAACTGAGTACCTTTAACGTAAGTCTTTTCGTTAACACCGCAAACGAACATCGGAGTGTCATCCTTAGAAGGAGCTGACATTACAACATATTTAGCACCTGCCTGAATGTGAGCCTGAGCTTTTTCTTTAGTCAGGAACAAACCAGTTGATTCAACAACGTATTCAGCGCCAACTGCATCCCATTTCAAATCAGCAGGATTCTTTTCAGCAGTTACACGGATTTCTTTACCGTTAACGATCAATTTGCTGTTTTCAACGTCTGCTTCGATAGTACCGTTGAATTTACCGTGCATAGTATCATATTTCAACATGTATGCCAAGTAATCAACCGGGCACAAGTCGTTAATACCTACGATCTGAATATCGTTTCTGTTCTGAGCTGCACGGAATACGAAACGGCCGATACGACCGAAACCGTTAATACCTACTTTAATCATTTTGTTTAAAATTTAAAGGTTTTATAATTGCTTTATAAACACTCACTCTGTCTGTAACCAAAGAGAAGTATTAAAATGTCATCCCTTTCTCCTCGATTGCGATGCAAAAATAAGTATTTCTTTTTAAAGTCAATCAAGAATAGGAGAAAAAATAATTAAAAAAAACCGGCTTTTACACCTTATTTATATATAGGGCCTTATTTTATCTGATTTTTACTTCTCAAAAACGTAATTTGCAATCTCAATATACCAAATTGACATTATCAATCCATAACTTATTTCCAGGCGACCCGATAAAGGCACCTCCCATACTGGACGTAAACTGAAGAATCAGATGAGTAGGATGTTCATTTTCTCCAGCCCAACCCACTTCCTTAATCAGCTTGCTTTCTCCTTTACTATTTCGAGCATAATATCCACCTGTACCCAGTTGCATCAAATCTGCCACATAACGTTTGTCATGCGTAATATCTCCATACATAATTTCATACGTAGCTCCATTATGCCATCCCTGAGTCTTATTATATTTCACAGCCACCGTTCCCACTCGTTTAGCAATGATATTCCCTTCCGCATCTTCCGTACGTTTCTGTAAAAGGCACACCATAATGGCGCAATCCTGCCCTGGAATGGTTGCCTTCTTGCTGAAACCTGTCTGACGGATACGATTGGGTTCACCCGACATCTGCACTTTATAGTCATAACGGATGGCTTTAGGACGTGAAGTAAAAGGAAGGCCCGAATTCAAAGCTTTCTCTCCATCCTTAGTACCGGTAATAGGCTCTTTCATATCTCCAAGAAACATTGATCCAGAAGCCAATACCGTAATATTTACCAAGCCCAGCACCTTCACACTTTCAATATGGGTTTCCAAACGGGCACAATAGCCGTTACCTCTCTTTTCAGGATATACGCTGGTATTGGTCTTTACGATTCCCATCACTTTGGCCATCACATTGGAGTTTCCCCATGGAGACCCGCCCTGATTCACATACGCCACATTTCCATCTATTTCCTTTGTCGGTCCCAGTTCATACAACAATTTTGTATTTCCCCCGATAATTCCTGATTCGTGAATCTTACGGGTTACCCACTGGTCCATATCGCCATATTTAATGGGAACAACCTTTTCCTGCGCATGCATTGCCAAAGGCATGCCAAGCAGGCACACACCAATAATCCTATATAACTTCATAAATGCTAATTATTTTCAGGCGGCAAATATACAAAAAAAAGCGACCGTGTAAAAACAGTCGCTTTCAATCCACCTATATGGACCAATAAATCTTATTTTATGTCAAATTAATAGACACGATACAACAACCAAGAGCCTTGGAAATCCTCACGATTCGGATATTTGGCCTTGAATGCGTCTCTTGCCCGAGCTGCTTCATCTCTGGTATCGAATGATTCTACTACCACACGGTACATATTACGTTCCGCATTATATACCACTTTGGCATTATATCCGTCACCATCGAGTTTAGACTTCAGCCCATCTGCATTGGCTTTTACTCCAAAGCTACCACAAACTACGCTGTAGGCTTTCAATCCATCGCCAGAAACGAGTTCTACTTTTTCTTCTCGTACTGGAGCTGTAGAAACTACGGGAGCCGGTGCTGCTTCCACTGCAGGAGCTTCTGCCGGAGCCTCTGTGGCAGCTGATGCTTCTGCCAATTCTTGCTGTTTAGCCTTTTCATAAGCTTTCTTGTAAGCACTTTCACTTGATTTACAAGAAGAGAACGCCAATGCAGTGCACAATGCCATTCCCATTACAACTACTTTCTTCATGTTATCTATACAAAATTAGATGAATATTCAGTTTAACTGTTGCAAAGGTAACAATATAAAATCTGCCTGACTATTAAAATCAGTTAATTATGCTCTTTACCTTACATAGATATGCATTTTTCAATAAAAAAAGAACAACATATCAGGATTATTATTAGATTTGTAAAGTAATAACTTTAAAAAAGCAGATTTATGAAAGCATTAAGTATCGTAGCAGCATTCTTGGGTGGTGTAACTTTAGGAGCTGCAGCAGGCATTTTGTTTGCTCCGGAAAAAGGCGAAGAAACCCGTAGAAAAATCGCAGAAGTTCTTCGCAAGAAAGGCATTCGACTGAATCGTGCTGAAATGGAAGATTTGGTCGATCAGATTGCAGCAGAAGTAAAAGACGCTGAATAATTTGTCGTAAGTATAAAGCAGGCTTTTCCGAGGGAAAAGTCTGCTTTTATTTTTTCATCAAAGAATAACTGCTTATGTTCGCAAACGATAAAAGCATTGACAACCTGGAGGCCCTTTTCAAAGAAGTCAAAAAATACATTGAACTCCAAGGACAGTACATAAAACTGGATTTAGTAGAAAAACTGACGATTCTTCTGTCCACCCTTATTCTCATCCTCATACTTATCATACTCGGCATGATGGCGCTTTTCTATTTCTCATTCATGCTGGTCTACGCTTTAGCTCCTCTTGTAGGAAGTCTGATTGGCGGATATGCCATTATCGGAGGAGTCGTGCTCCTTTTGGCTATTCTTATCTACCGAATGCGGAAACAATGGATTTTCCAACCTATGGTACATTTCCTGGCCCGGTTATTTTTAAACGAATCTACCCCAAAAGAATAAAATAATGGACGAAATAAAAACCCCTATCAATTATAGCGTGGAAATGATTTCCAGACTGAGAGCTCAAAAGAAGCAAGAACTCAGGGACTCGAAGGCACGCATACAGCAACTTACTGAAAACTTATTTGCTCCCCAGCAAAGCAAAAACAAGATGGAGAATCTCATGCAGCATGTCAATGCTGGAATTGCTGCCTACGACGGACTCCGGACCGGCATCATGATTTTCCAACGCATTCACCGTTTTTTTAACCGAAAGAAAAAATAAATTCACGAATGAAAACCCAATTGTTGATTACTGCTCTTGCCACATGCACGATGGCCGGAGCGGCAGAAAATCCGTTATGGATGCGCTATTGTGCCATCTCCCCAGATGGAAACACCATCGCATTCTGTTACAAAGGAGACATCTATACCGTAGCCTCTACGGGAGGAAATGCCAAACAGCTGACCACAAACCAGGCTTTTGATACACATCCTATCTGGAGTCCGGACGGACAGCAGATTGCCTTTGCATCTTCCCGCCAAGGCAGCTTGGACATCTACATCGTCTCCAAGGATGGAGGAACTCCCCAAAGACTTACCACTCACTCCGGGAATGAATTACCTGTAACTTTTACAGATGAAGGACATATTTTATTCAGGGCAAGCGTAATGCCAAATGCAACCGACTTGTCTTTCCCCAGTTCCCAGTTTCCGCAAGTGTATGAAGTCAGTACCCAAGGAGGACGCCCCGTTCTGTATTCTTCTTTCCCCATGGAAGATATCAGCGTAGGTAAAGACGGTACAACCCTGCTCTATCACGACCAGAAAGGATATGAAGACCCTTGGCGCAAACATCACACTTCTTCCATTACCCGCGACATTTGGATCAGCAAGGAAGATGCCAATCATAAACGCTCTTACCAGAAACTGACTTCTTTCAACGGAGAAGACCGCAGCCCGGTATGGAGTGCCGACAACCAGTCGTTCTACTACCTGAGTGAAAAAGGAGGTTCGTTCAATGTATTCAAACGCAACTTGGATGGAAGCAACGAAGTACAGCTGACCCACCATACCCAACACCCGGTACGTTTCCTGTCTGCCGCCCAGAACGGTTTGTTATGCTACGGCTACGACGGCGAAATCTATACGGTTAAAGAAGGGCAGTCTCCACAGAAAGTCAACATCCGCATCGTGACAGACCAGACTGAAACGGAACTTGCACACCAAATCAGAACCTCCGGAGCTACGGAAATTGCCGTATCCCCTAACGGAAAAGAAGTGGCCTTCGTGCTTCACGGCGATGTCTTTGTCACATCTACCGACTATAAAACCACCAAGCAAATCACAGATACCCCTGAACAAGAACGTAGCATAGACTTTTCTCCCGATGGAAGAAGCATCGTATATGCTTCTGAACGAAACGGCATCTGGCAGATTTACCAGTCTACCCTTACTGAAAAGGAAGAAAAGCTGTTCACTTATGCCACCGGCATCAAGGAAGAACGGCTCACACAGACACAAGTCACTTCTTTCCAACCCCAATACAGCCCGGACGGAAAGAAAGTTGCCTTTCTTGAAAACCGTACCACTTTACGTGTACTCAACCTGAAAGATAAATCCGTATGTACCGCCATGGACGGAAAATACGAATACTCTTACAGCGACGGTGACCAGTGGTTCCAATGGAGTCCCGACAGCCGCTGGCTACTTTGCGGCTACATCGGCACAGGAGGATGGAACAACAACGACGTAGCACTGGTCAACGCTTCCGGCAACGGCGAAATCCATAACCTGACAGAAAGCGGCTACAACGATTCCAATGCCAAATGGGTACTGGATGGCAAAGCCATGATCTGGGAAAGCGACCGTGCCGGATACAGAAGTCACGGAAGCTGGGGAGCTGAAAGCGATGTCTACATCATGTTCTTCGACCTGGATGCCTACGAACGTTTCCGCTTGAGCAAAGAAGAGCTGGCACTGGTGGAAGAAAAAGAGAAGAAAGATGAAGAAAAGGACAACAAGGACGACAAGAAAAAGGACAAAAAGAAAGACAAATCAGAAAAAGAGGATGAAGTTACTCCTCTGACCTTCGACTTGGAAAATTGTCGTGACCGCGTGATCCGACTGACAGTAAACTCTTCTTTCTTAGGCGATGCCGTACTTTCTCCCAAAGGTGACAAATTGTATTACCAGGCTTCTTTTGAAGATGGAGCCGACCTCTGGGTACACGACTTAAAGGAACAGAAGACCGAACTCCTGCTTAAAGATATCGGATATGGTTCACTGATTTACAACAAAGAAGACAAACAGCTGTTCTTGTGCAGTAACGGAGCCATCAAGAAGATTGACACTGAGAAAAACGACATCAAAAACGTGAATTTCGAAGCCATCTTCAACTACCGTCCGTACAAGGAACGGGAATATATCTTCAACCACATCTGGCAGCAGGTACTCGACAAGTTCTACGTGGCCGACTTACATGGAACCGACTGGAAATTCTACCGCGAAAGTTATGCCCGTTTCTTGCCGCACATCAACAACAACTATGACTTCCAGGAAATGCTGAGTGAACTGCTGGGTGAACTGAACGGCTCCCATACCGGCGCCCGCTATTATGCACCGGGAGCTACCCTGTCAACCGCCTGCCTGGGTGTCTTCTTCGACAACCAGTACGAAGGCGACGGCTTGAAGATTCAGGAAATCATCGCCAAAGGTCCGTTTGCCGTCAAGAAAACCGAGGTCACTCCGGGTTGCATCATTGAAAAAATCGACGGACAAGCCATACTGAAAGGTACTGACTATTTCCCGATGCTGGAAGGAAAAGCCGGAAAGAATGTACAACTCAGTATCTACAACCCAGCCAACGGCAAGCGCTTCCAGGTGAGCATCAAACCCATCAGCATGGGGGCACAGAACGAGCTTCTTTACAAGCGCTGGGTGAAACGGAATGAGCAGATGGTGGAAAAACTTTCCGGAGGACGTATTGCGTATGTACACGTGAAAGGAATGGACAGTCCAAGCTTCCGCACCGTATATAGCGAATTGCTGAGTGACCGGAACCGTAACAAGGAAGCCGTCATCGTGGATACCCGACACAACGGTGGAGGATGGCTTCACGACGACCTGGCCACTTTGCTGAGCGGCAAAGAATACCAGCGCTTCGTGCCACGTGGACAATACATCGGCAGTGATCCGTTCAACAAATGGCTGAAACCTTCCTGCGTCATGGTCTGCGAAGATAACTATAGTAACGCACATGGCTTCCCATGGGTATACAAAGAGCTGAAAATCGGCAAACTGATTGGTGCTCCTGTGCCCGGCACGATGACCGCCGTTTGGTGGGAACGCCAGATAGACCCAACTATCGTGTTCGGTATCCCGCAGGTAGGCTGCATGGATATGCGTGGCCAGTACATGGAAAACCATCTGCTGGAACCCGACATCACCGTATACAACACGCCTGAAAAATCGTTGAACGGCGAAGATGAACAATTGGAGGCAGCCGTAAAAGAAATGCTCAAAGAGGCCGATGCCGTAAAGAATAAAAAATAAAAGGACAACCCTCTAAAAATCAGGCGGGGAAAGATGGAAAAACAATCCTCTTTCCCCGCCCTTTTAATTATGTAGTCAAGTCATTGACGTATATTTCAATGAGAACTATTCAGCCTTCTCCGTCAACAGCTGCTTCCGCAATGACTGGCGGTCATAATTCCGCTGATGCTCTTTCCAGTATTTCTCCAGGTTATCCGCCTCTTCTTTGGTCAGATGAATCACAGCTCCATGCTTGGGAGAAGTGTAATTCGTGGTTTTCATCACGCCCTCATTGAAATGGCCCAAGTTCTTGAAATGCACAAAATCGGTGGTTTCTGCAAACCCAAAGTTATGAGGAGTAATGCTGAAAATATCATACATCAGCACCCACTTGTTCTCTCCAATCCGTTTCCATACATTGGGGGCCTCACAGGCCTTCGGCTCAAAGTCATACCAACGGGCATCGTACACATAACCTCCGTCCATCCGGTCGGACACGGCCTGCTTAATGCCGCCCACGCCATCGTGTGCCACATAAAACAGATGATACTTGTCGCCCACCTTCGTGATGTCGCCATCAATGGCCGACACCCCGTCCATCGGATACTCAAACAAAATTTGTGGAGTGCTTTCTATCTTGTTGAAATCATCGTTCACATACACATAATACAATTTATTGGCCTCATTCTTGAAACGCATGGTATAATAAATCATCAGACGTCCTTTCTGGTCGTCGTAAGCCACCTCAGGTGCCCACGCGCAACCAATTTCGCTCAATCCGGCAGAAAGCCGATCAAAACGGATATTCGCCCGGTTCCAGTGAATCAAATCCCACGACTTCATCAGCACCAGTCCCCGGTTGTTTCCCCATCCGTATTCCGCTCCTCGTTCCCATTCCGTAGTACGATAACCGTCACGCACCCCAAATACGTGTAAATCGGTCATTGCCAGATAAAAGGCTCCGTCCGGTCCGCGAAAAATGTGAGGGTCACGAATTCCATGCTGATAAGCTATCGTATCGCCGGCCAGCACAGGTTCCCCGTTATTGACAGCAGTAAAGGTATATCCGTCACGGCTTATCGCCATATACAGGCCATGCGTTTCATCCCGATGGAAAACCATGAGGTAGGCTGCCATATCTTTTTCTTCCGGTATGGCATTACGATAGCGGAAATCACGGAACCCCACCTTTCCTTTTCCGGCAGCAAAGAGTGCCGGACGCAAGGCATAGAAACCTTTATATACATTATGGTTCAAACGGGATACATCCACATTCTCGGCCAGCACTTCCCAAGTCTTTCCATCCGCACTGACCGACATTTTCACGCGGTTACCCTGATTCAACAGTTTCACCCAGAAGTGTTTTCCCATCCGGTTAGGCAGCGTCAAAGGCCTTTCCTCTCCCCGGTAAACCGTGAAGTTCTTTCCATCGGATGTCACACCGGCATAGGCTTCCTCATTGTAGAAAAGCAACAGTCCTCCCGTGTTGCCACTGCCCAATGCTATCTCCACTTCCGTTTCATAACATTTATCCACGGCCGTAGTCAAAAGCAAACGACCATCTGCCGGAGTATGTCCCTTGGCTTTTACCTGCATTTCTCCATCGGCGAATGTCAGTGCTTTCGGCGCATATTCTTTCCAGAAGGTCCACTGCAATCCCAATTCCGACCCGCTGAAATCATCCGAAATCTTCATCTTCCACTCCGGTTGTCTGCTTTTGCCCAACCAGTCAGCCTCCTGCGTCGTACGACACCATCCGTCGGAGGTCCATTCTATCGGTTCCATCAAGGTAGAGCGCCCCAGCGTATGATACCCGTTAGCGTACGCATGATATACTAACCACCAGTTACCGTTCACATCATCGATAAGTGTTCCATGTCCCTTTGACCACCAATTCTCGCTGGCACTATATGTATGCACAATTGGATTATACGGGGAATTTTCCCAAGGACCGAATACCGACTTGGAACGGGCCACCACACACATGTGACTGGTGGCTGGACCGGCGGTACCCCCCTCTGCCGACATCATGTAATAGTACCCGTCTTTACGAATCAGCTTAGGAGATTCCAAATACCTATCCTTTCCTTCCGTAACCCAGTTGGCCGGATATTCCCATCCATCGTACACTTCGCGGCTCGGCCCGGTGACTTTCAACCCGTCTTCACTTAAAGGAGTGATCCATCCGTTGTTGGTAAACAGATAACGTTTCCCGTCCTCTCCCACCACATGGCCGGGGTCTATTCCTTTCAATGCCAGTTTCACCGGCTTACTCCACGGGCCACGAATATCGTCCGCATAAATCACATAAATCTCTCCCGCAGACGTAGGATAATAAATATAATATCGGTTCTGATATTTCAACAAATCAGGAGCCATCGCAGAGCCCTCATACTCCGGCAAAGCCCGACATACCGGCTCCCAGTTCATCAAATCAGTGGAATGCCAAATAAGGAAACCCGGCGCATAATAAAAAGGTGAATGCGTAATGTAATAATCCTTACCGTCACGCAGGATGGACGGATCCGGATAATCTCCGGGGAAAATCACTTTTGGAAAATTCTGTGCCCCCATTCCAGTCCCCACAGAAATGAAAAGCACAATCAACAAGAATAGTTTTTTCATGAGATTTTATAAGATGCTAAATTATATAATACACAAAAATAGCCAGTAAATTTTGAAAAAACGGAGAAAAAAGGACACAAAAGGTAGAGAAATGTAACTATTAAAAGGCCTCTCCCAAAACGCACTTGCGTTTTCCCTAAAACGCCAAAGAGTTTTGCTCAAAACGCACTTACGTTTTAAGTCAAATGCACTTGCGTTTTGAGTCAAACGTACTTGCGTTTTTTCAAGCACAAAACCGTTGCCCGATCATTCCATAATCAGACAACGGTTCCTAATATAAAAAGAATCTCTTAACAGATCAATAGCTATGATCGTCTTCCTTCACTTCCTTCATGGTCAACGGCTTGCGGTCGATAGCCCGCCATGCATAGATGATATAAGCCAGTACAAACGGAACCAAGATAGACACATAGGCCATGGTTTTCAACGTAAATTGGCTGGAGCAGCTGTTGGCAATGGTCAGTGAACTCTGCAAGTCGGCGGTAGACGGATAATAAGCCGTATGGTTATAGCCAACCACTAACAGCAAGGCCAATACGGTCAATACCGTACCGATTCCGGCAAACCAGATGCCGCGAGTATAGGTCTTGCAGAAAATGCTCTTGCCGATTCCATACAAAACACCTACCACTCCTATCAGGAACAGGACGAGCAGATACGGCATTTCTATCAGATTATGGAAATACTTGAACGGTTCCATCACAATCAGTCCGTTGTCCGGGTTCACCGCAAAGCCGTCTTTCAACAGCGTACGGATGACAAATGCCAGGAAAAATACCAGGAAAGGCACTACATCCGCAATCAGCTGCCGGCGGAAACGAGCATTCAGTTCTTCATAACGGATATTGTTGATGAAATACAGGTTCCCCAACAAACGGGCAAGGAACAGCACGGCAAATCCCAATACCAAGTTCCAAGGGTCGCCAAAAGCATCCAGTCCATGCCAACCGTTTCCCCAATGACTGATAACCGGCATCATCTCGTCGGTCAGGTTGCCCTTGCTCACCACGAAATTGGAGCCGTTGAAGAAAGTGGCTACGGCTGCCCCCAGCAACAGCGGACCGACCACTCCGTTCAACACCAGGAAGAACTGATAAGTGCGTTTGCCCAACCAGTTGCCCAATTTCGACTGAAACTCATAAGACACCGCCTGAAGCACAAAGCTGAAAAGGATGATCATCCACAACCAGTACGCCCCTCCGAAGCTGGTACTGTAGAACAAAGGGAAAGAAGCAAAAAAGGCTCCTCCAAAAGTAACCAGTGTCGTGAAGGTAAATTCCCATTTACGGCCCGTGGAGTTCACAAGCAAAGTACGTTCGTCTTCTGTACGTCCCAGGCAATACAACAAAGAGTTTCCTCCCTGCACAAACAGCAAAAATACCAGCAAGGCACCCAGCAGAGAGACCAGAAACCACCAGTAATGCTGCAAGAATATATAAGTTGAATCCATATTTTTTCGGTTTTAAGATAATGTATCGGTTAGTTTATTTTTCATCCGGTCCTTTACGGATGGCTTTCACCATGATGCCGATTTCCGCAATCAGCAGTACGGTAAACATCACAAGGAAAATAAAGAATGTGGTCTGTACAGAACCAGTTTCCAGTTTTGAGACAGCCGCATTGACGGGCAACAAGTCCTGAATGGTCCAGGGCTGACGTCCCATCTCGGCCACAATCCATCCGGCCTGACTGGCAATGTAAGCCAACGGAATACTCCACAAGGCAATCCAATGCAACCAGTTCAGCTTAGCCAACTGTTTCTTCCAAACCAAGATCAGGATTACCAGGAAGAACAGGATGAAATACATTCCCAAGCCGACCATCACCCGGAATGACCAGAACAACAATCCGACATGAGGAACCAAAGTATCTTTATCCTGAATATATCCGTAACCAAAATAAGGCATGTATTCATCCAACGCGCTGCGGGCAATCTGCATGGCCGATTCATCACCTTGCTGCTTGGCTCTGCGGAAATCGGCCAAGGCTGTAATGGCTTTCTTCCCGTTGGCCATTTTTTCTTCAGCCGAAAGTGCGGTAGAGCCGTCCGGCAACGTATAGCCACCGTTCTGCAAATCATTGATACCCGGCACATAGCCCGAAGTGCTGTGGGTAGCCAGGAAAGAAAGCATTTCCGGAATTTTGATGGCACCGACCACTGTAAGCGGTTCGTGCGTGCCTCCTTCATAGAGTGCCTCCATGGCAGCCAGTTTCATT
>ERZ779981.309-NODE-309-length-26348-cov-2.70471_pt1 | contig 26348 bp, 20 predicted proteins | sample MGYA00511182_ERZ779981 | MGnify/ENA primary metagenome ERZ779981 (study PRJEB29588, sample SAMEA2149539) | human gut metagenome | biome: human gut; feature: human-associated habitat; material: faeces | place: Denmark | collected 2008/2010 ... | reverse complement strand
CACAAGGCTTCCCGCATCAATCCGAGTGAAGTAATGAAAAGTGAATAATAAAAGAATGAATTTATAATGATTGCACATTATTTGAAAGTAGCTTTCCGCAATTTGTGGAAATACAAGACACAGCATCTGATTGCGTTGGTCGGAGTAGGGGTAGCCTTGCTGTGTTTCAGCATTTGTCTCTACGTGGTTCGTTATGCTTTCAGCATGAATCATTGTTTTGCAAACTATGAACGGATTGCCGAACTCAATATTCGTGACATGAAAGAAGAGAAGGTGTTGAATTGTACTCCTGCGACGTTGGCCGAGGAACTGCGTCTTCAAAAGCCGGATGGGATTGAGGCGTTGTGTGTGGTGGATTATTCACCGATAGAACGTCCTTTCAACGTGGAGATGCCCGACGGGAAGCAGTTACCTTATTCCTTCGCCGTGGCAGAGACGGATTCTTCCTTCTTTCAGGTACTGACTCCTCAAATTTTGTGTGGTTCGGCTGAGGTAGCTAAGATGATGCCAAATTCATTGGTTGTGAGTGAGAGCATGGCACGCCGGGTATATGGGGATATTCGTCAGGCGGTAGGAAAACAGCTGGTACTGATGCGCCGGTTGTACACTTCGCCGGATTCTACTCCACGTACCGGTGGAACGGTTTATACCATTCAGGCAGTGATTGAGGATATTCCAGAGAACAACAGTATTGCTTTTATGGAGCATCTGGATATGTTTTCCCTCAACGATTCGGAAGGAATCATCCAGAATGATGCCCGTTATGCCATTATCAGTTCCTTTACGTATGCGTTGCTGCGTAAAGGTTTTACTCCGGAGCAACTCAATGAGTGGTTTTATCGCAGCAAACAGACGCATCGGATGCAGGATACAAGCTTTGCGGTGGAAGCTCATCCGATGGGAGATAGGGGCTGGAATGGGGGACTGCTTCGTACGATGGTATGGACTACGATGGTAGCCGGGGTATTGATTTTGCTGGTGGCCTTGCTTAATTTCTTTCATCTGCTTGTGGGGTCTTTTCTTACTCGTATGCGTGAATTCAGTATCCGGCGAATGGCGGGAGCGTCCGGAGGCAGTCTTTTCGTCCAACTGTTCACACAGTCTGCCTTGTTGGTTTTGCTGGCCGGCTTGTTGACCGGTGTCTGCATTGAGGTGATGGCTCCCTGGTTGAGGCTGGAAATGGCCGGTTTGTCTTTGCAGTTTGATACTTCTCTGCTGATGGTACAGAGCTTTGAGTATCTGGCTGGCCTGTTGGGAGTATGTGCTTGGGTGTGTGGAATAGTCGTGTGGAAGGTACGTCGCACGCAGGTGCATGCGGGGGTATCGGGCGGTGTACACCGGGGAGGAAAGAGACGGATGCGGAATCTGTTGTTGGGAGTGCAGTTGTTTATCTGTTGGGTTTTTATCTCACTGGCAGCGGCACTTTATCTACAGTCGGATAAAACAGGGCGTACCTTGTTCGGGACATTGAGTTTGGAGGAGAAAGAGCAGATTTTGAGCATTCCGATGGATTTTTCCTTTATGAATGCCGTGCAGAAGCAGGATCTGATACATCAGTTTAAAAACTTGTCGGGAGTCGAAGAAGTACTTCCGGCCGACATCAATTATTTGGGAGGTGTTTCCGGTACGGGTATGTATACGGAGAAAGACAATAAAGACAGTTATGTGGATGTAAATGTGATGCGTGTAACTCCCGGTTTCTTTCGTTTCATGCACATTCCGATGCGGTCGGGACATACGCTGCGTGAATCGTCTGATTTGGTGATAGACGAGGCTTTGTCTCGTCGTCTCGGAAAGGACATCATGGGGAAACCGCTTTATAATTATGACGGAGATGCCTACACGGTTAAAGGAGTGTGCCAGACATTTGTGTCCAGTGTGTATTATGATAGTGAAGGATTTATATTCCTTCTGAGCGGGTTCGACGATTACTGTGGGCATTGTTATGTGAAATGTAAGGAGGGGCAGACGGAAACCGTATCTCAAGAGGTCCGGAAGATACTGAAAAAAACGTTGCCGGAAAGTGTGGAAGTGAAGGTCAGCACGTTCATGGACGACATCTGTGAGTCACAGGCGCTTGAGTTCAAGCTCCGCGGAATTGTATTATTCTTTTCGGTAGTGGTGCTGGTGATTTCGTTGTTGGGCGTGTATTCAGCCGTGACCATCGACACGGAATATCGGCGGAAGGAGATGGCTATCCGAAAGATTAACGGTGCCGGAATGCGTCAGATAGTCTGGCTGTTTGCCCGGCTTTATGTGACTCTACTGACGGTGACGGCTGTGTGGGGATTTGTGTTGGTTGAATTCTTGTTGAGGCAGTTTAGTACCTTGTACACGGTGTTCTTCCGGCATGGGGTGGCTTTCTATTTTTGCCTCTTCCTGTGTGTCTCCTTGTTCGTCGCCTTCACAGTGGCTTTCCGTATTTGGCAGGTGTCCCGGGTGAATCCGGCAGAAGAAATCAAGCGGGAGTAATATAATAGTATAATAACCTAAAATGAATAAATAACCATGAGAAAACAAGTATTAGCCTGTCTGCTCTTAGGTGCATTGGGAGCGCAGGCACAAGAGAAATTTGTAGTGGAAGGACAGTTGAAGCACATTCCCGATGGAACCGTGTTCAGCTTGATGAAGCGAGAGGGGAATGTCGGGAGTATGGCGGCTACCGACACGTTGCGGAACGGCACATTCCGTTTTGAGCTGACTACCGCCGGAAACGGGCTGGAACGCTATGATTTGATGGCACATGACAAGACGAGTTTTCCACCCATGTCGCTCAGCTTGTGGGTGAATCCCGGAAGTCGTTTGCTCGTACAGGGAGAAAATCCGTATATCTACTCTTGGACGGTAGAGAGCGATGTGAAGGAACAACAGTTCCAGCAGCAGCTGATGCAGGCTTCCCGCAAGGAATGGGAAGAGTTTCAGCGGTTGTCCATGCAAGAGTTTGAACTGATGAGGTCGGCTGCACAGGGAGGAAACAAGGAACAGGCTCGTGCAAAAGCAGATAGTCTGCAACAGCTGACGGATAAGTTGAGCGATCAGATTACGCAGCACAATATCGCACTTATGAAACAGTCGCCGGTCAATGCCGTCTGGATGGATGAATTGTATCGGATGGGGATGTCGGTGAAGTTCCGTAAAGACTATCCGTATAAGGAAGACGTGCGGCAGTTGTACAACCGTTTGGATGCTGCACAGAAAGAGACTTCTGAAGGGAAGAGCGTGTACCTGGCTTTGAATCCGCCAACCGTGGTCAAGGCGGGCGAGGAAGCTGTCGATGCGGATATGTATGATTTGGAAGGCAAGGTTCACCATTTGGCAGAGTTTCGCGGAAAATACGTCCTGCTGGATTTCTGGAGCCGGGGATGTGGCCCTTGCATGATGTCGCAGCCGGAGCTGAAAGAAATCAGCGAGATGTACAAGGACAGCCTGGAGGTGGTCAGTTTGAGCATTGAGAACCGGAAAGGATGGGAAGAGGCTTCTAAAGCGCATGCCATGACTTGGAATAACTGGAACGATTTGGAGGAAACCAATGGATTGTATGCCCGTTATGGCGTCAGAGGTATTCCCCATTTTGTGTTGATTTCTCCGGAGGGAAAGGTAGTTGACAGTTGGAGTGGATATGGAAAAGGGCTGTTGAAGCTGAAAGTCAAAGGCATGTTGGCTCCCAAACAGCCGATGCGTATCGAATGGAAAGACGGTCACAAACTGGTGCATCATCCGCGGAAGAAAACAGAGAAAGTGGATGTGCTGACCATCCGTCAGGTGGAACTGACTGACTCGGCTACGGTGCTTCGCGTGCACGCACGGTATATTCCAAACTATTGGATTCGGCTGGACAAAGCGACTTTTTTGATGTCGGACAAGGGGGTGAACTATCCGCTCCTGCGCAGTGAAGGTTTCGCAATAGACGAGCAAGTGTTTATGCCTGATAGCGGAGAAATGGATTTCACGCTCTATTTTGCTCCGCTGCCGAAAGATACCCGTTGGTTTGACTTTTCGGAAGGCGAGCACGTGGAAGGGGGATACTATATCGAAGGCATCCGTCTGACAGAATAATAACGTACTAAAATTGACAATGGATGATACTGAGTGTTACACTGAAAATGATTTTGCGAAGCTGGTGGCGGAACAAGGTTTTTTTCTTTTTTTCGGTAGCCAGTCTGGCATTGGGATTAGCCTGTACCAACTTGCTGATGACGTACTTTGTGCACGAGCATGGGTTGGAAGGGCGTAATCCGGACCGTGACCGTATGTTTTTCCTACAGCAGGATGACCCGATGGCGGAAGGGAAACGGGTGGCGTATGCGGCGGCTGAGATTCCTCCACAACTGAAGGAAGGTTATGCGGAAGTGGAAGATTTTTTACGCTTGGGAAAACTGGATATGCTATATTGTAAGGTGGATGGACAGAAGGTGGAGAGGGATTTCATGCTGATTTCGGCGGATACGACTTTGACTCACTTTTTTGACTATCGTACGGCGGAAGGCAGCTTGGAGCAGGTACTTCGTCAGCCGGGGAAGATGGCCTTGAGTACGGCATGTGCCCGTAGCCTTTTTGGAGAAAGGCAAGCCATCGGAAAGCAAGTGGAGGTGCATTTGGCCTACGGGGGTACCCGTACCTATGAAGTGGCGGCGGTGCTGAAGGAGCGTGAACAGTCGCTCCTGCAATTTGACATGCTGACTGCGAATGATCCGGATTTGTTTTGGGGAGGCCCTACGTTGCTGAAGTTGACTCCGGGTACGGATGCCGCTCGTTTGGCCGATAAACTGAATGCGGACAAGGTGCCTACATTTATGCCCGGTCAGACGAAATATTACCTGGATCCGCTGGATGCCATTTGTTTCACGACTCCCGACGATGCTTCCCAGCAGACACTCGACTTTGTCAGTCAGACACCCGTGCAGACTCTCTATATCAGTCTGCTGGCAGCCGTACTGATATTGGTCATTGCCTGCTGCAACTATACCAACATGAGTTTGAGCCGCTTGCTGCAACAGCTGCGTATGATTCATGTGGAGAAATTGATGGGGGCTACCTTGCGCAATATTCGTCTGCAACTTTTCGGGGATGCTTTCCTGACGGTGGTGCTGGCGTTCGGACTGTCCATTTTGCTGGTGAACGACTGCTTGTCCCTGTTTAATGACCTGTTGGGTTCGCGGTTGACCATGACGTTCTTCTTCAGTAGTCAGATGCTGCCGTGGTTACTGTTGTTTATCTTATGGATGTCGGTAATACCGGCGTGGTACATCAGCTATCGTTTGTCACGCTTGTCGTTTACGGAATACCGTACGCTTTACAGTGGCCGGCGCAAGCAGCGCTTTGTGGCAGTATTGGTAACGGTGCAGTTTGTGATTTCCATCGGTTTGTTGCTGGCTACGCTGACAGCCCGCAACCAGATGGAACTGACCCGCCAGCGGGCTTCGCGTTACGAAGGCTGCATTGAGATAGGAGATGCCTTTGGGGCCCCGTTGGCTCCTTTCAAGGCGGAACTGGAGAAACGGGTGAAAGGCATTGAATCCATGACACTTTGCAAATCTTCGGTACTCAGTGCCTGGATACGTCAGTTGAATGTGCAGCGTCCCGGTGGGAAGGAAGTGCGTACCAATCTGCTGACCTTGGAAGGCGACTCCACTTTATTGCGTACCTTGCGCATTGAACAGTTGAGTGGAGAATCTCCTTCCCGCCTGTTGGAGCGTCAGGCCTCTCCGGTACTGGTGAACGAGAGCTTTGTTCGGCTGTTAGTGCCTGCGGGTACGGAGGTCGTGGGACATGCCTTGCGTGAGTTCGATACGGAGACTCAAGATAGTCTGGCGGTAATAGGCGGTGTGGTGCGTGATTTTTCCATCAATTCACTGGAGGAAGCTGTAACGCCCCTTGTCATCACACTGCTGTCGGCAAGTGACTTGCAGAAGGGGTCCTATCTGCAACTTCGTTTTCGTCCGGAAAGTCGTGAGGCGATTTTGCGACAGATAGAGACGGTATGGAATGAGATGAATCCCAACCAGCCTTTCAGATACACGGACATGCATCAGGAGTTTATGGCACGCAATCAGAAAGTGCTTTCCTTGTCGCATATCCTGACGTTCTATGCCGTCATCGGTCTGTTGCTGACAGGCTTCGGGTTGTTTGGCATTGCCTGGTATGCTACCCGTCAGCGGATACGTGAAATCAGTATCCGCAAGGTACATGGGGCCACACGTGGGCAAATCATTTGGCTGCTCAACAAGCCGTTCTGCCTTTATGCTATCGTAGCCTATGTGGTAGCTATGCCCGTTGGCGGGTGGTTCATGCTGCATTGGCTGGAGCAGTTTGCCTACCATGCCCCGCTTTCGGTCGGACTCTTTGTATGGCCGTTGCTGGTGGTGTGGGGCGTTTCGGCGCTCATCGTCTGTCTGCAAGGTTGGATATTGAGTCGGGTAAATCCGGTAGAGTGTATGAAACAAGATAATTAATTAATAGTCAAGAATGGAGACTGATAATGTGATTCAATTAAATTTTAAGTGTATGATTAAGACAGAAAATTTACAGAAAGTGTTCCGCACGGATGAGGTGGAAACTTGGGCATTGAATAATGTAAGTATCGAAGTAAAAGAAGGGGAATTCGTGGCCATTATGGGCCCTTCCGGTTGTGGAAAATCTACCTTGCTGAACATCTTGGGATTGTTAGATAACCCCACCGGAGGAAAGTATTATCTGAACGGGGTGGAAGTGGGCAGCTACACCGAATCGCAGCGTACCTCCTTGCGTAAGGGCGTGATTGGCTTCGTGTTCCAAAGCTTCAACCTGATTGACGAGCTGAACGTATATGAGAATATTGAACTACCCTTGCTGTATTTAGGAGTGCCTTCGGCAGAGCGTAAGCGGAAGGTGGAGGCAGCTATGGAACGAATGGGGATTACGCATCGGGCCAAGCACTTCCCGCAGCAGTTGTCGGGAGGTCAGCAGCAGCGTCGGGCCCGAAACTGATTCTGGCCGACGAGCCTACCGGTAACCTGGATTCCAAGAACGGACGGGAAGTGATGGAGCTGCTGACCGAGTTGCACAAGGAAGGCACTACCATCGTGATGGTGACACACTCGCAGCACGATGCCGGTTTTGCCGACCGCGTGATCAACCTCTTCGACGGACAGGTGGTGACGGAAGTCAACCTGTAAGGAGCAGGTTGCGCCTTTCTATAACTGTTTCTTGAACCGACCGGGCGACATGCCGCTGTGACGCTTGAAGAACTTGCTGAATGCGGCCTGGTCGGCGAAACAGAGTTTTTCGGCTACGTCCTGTACGGAATAGGCCGGATTGAGGAGGCAGATTTTGGCCTCTTCCATCAGGCTTTCATTGATGAGCTGGTTGGCCGATTTGCGGTAGGCCTTTCTCAGTTTGGCCGACAGGGCGTCGGGCGACACACAAAGTTGGTCGGCATACCATCTCACTGTGTGATGAAAGCGGCAGTGGGTATGCATCAGGTAAAGAAAGCGGGGAAGCGTATCGTCCCATGGGAGGACGGGCTCTTCTTCGCTTTCCTGTTTATAGGTACGGAAAATGATGTTCCAGATCTCCAGTACCAGGGAACGGAGCGTGTTCTCCAGAATTTCATGCTGAAAATTGTTTTCTGTCTGTGCAAGGGTGTGCCGCAGGATGTCAAACAAGACCCGGATACGGGTGATGTCGTCTTCCTTTAGCGTAAGGAAGGGCTCTTGTACATAGCGGTAAATGTAGGGTGTAACCCTCGGTCGGATACATTCTGCCGCTTGCAGGAAGAGTTCCCGGCGGGTAATGAGCAGGCAACCTTCAAACTGGGCATCGGTTTTCAGGTCGGTCCATTGGTGAGGTTCGATAAATTCAATGTAGGCCGGAGCTTGGATAATCACGCGGTTTTCGGGAGTTTGCAGGCTGAGTTCCCCTTTTAGCATGAGCAGGGAAACCGTGTGCTGGGTATCGATAGTACCTTTTCGGAAAACCTCTTCGCCTTGTACATGAAAAAGGCCCATCAGCTCGTTGTAAATCATTCCTTCCTCTTTTCCCCCTTCGGAAGACAATGGCTGAAGCCATTTGGTAAAAGCATATTCTCTCATCTTATTGTATGGTTGTATTGTATTTGCGCGTCTAAAGTACGTACATAAATCTATGCCTGAAAGTCTTTTTATATGTTTTAGAAAACGTAAACAGAATAAATGCTAAAGAATGGATTCGGACAAATGTTCTTAGGATTGGGACAAATGCCTTGGTAGAACAGGCTTCTAAATTTGCACCTGCTATAACAACAGAATGAGTCAAATCAACTAAAAAGAGAACAAGATGAAAAAAGCATTTGTTTTTGTCGGAACGTGTCTTGTGACTTTACTGGGACTGCTGACGGCTTGTACACAGTCGGCCAGTACTTCGCAGGAGAGCGGATACAAGACCATGACCGTAAAAAAAGAAAATCGTCTTCTCACCAACAGCTATTCGGCGGTAGTGAAGGGAAGGCAGAGTGTGGAAATCCGTCCGCAGGTGAGCGGCACGATTACCGACATTTGCGTGAAGGAAGGGGCCAAGGTGCAGAAAGGGCAGGTACTCTTCGTCATCGACCAAGTGCCCTATCAGGCAGCCTTGCAGACGGCAGTAGCTAATGTGAAGAGTGCGGAAGCGGCGGTGGCTACGGCTCGTTTGACTTCGGACAGCAAAGAGGAACTCTTCAAGGAAAAGGTGGTTTCTGATTTTGACCGTCAGACGGCACGGAATTCCTTGCTGGAAGCAGAAGCCAGTCTGGCACAGGCCAAGGCAGCCGAGACCAATGCACGCAACGACCTTTCTTATACCGTGGTACGAAGCCCGGTGAATGGAGTGGCAGGTATGTCATCCTATCGAGTAGGGGCCTTGGTCAACTCGTCCATTACCACTCCGTTGCTGACAGTCTCCGACGATGAGGAAATTTATGTGTATTTCTCCCTTACGGAAAACCAGATACTGTCGCTGGTCCGACAGTATGGGAGTGTAGAAAAGGCGCTGGCAGGCATGCCTAAAGTGTCGTTGCTGCTGAGCGACGGTACGACGTATGCCCATGAGGGTACAGTGGATGCCATCAGCGGTACTATCGATACAGAGACCGGAGCCATCAGTCTGCGGGCCGTGTTCCCTAATCCGGAAGGCATGTTGCGCAATGGAAGTACAGCTACGCTGGTATTGCCTTATACCAAGAACGATGTGCTGGTGGTTCCGCAGGAAGCCACTTTTGAAATCCAGGACAAGGTGTACGTGTATAAGGTGAACAAGGAAGGTAAAGCCGAATCGGCTCAGGTGACGGTCTTCCCGCTGAACAACGGACAGGAATACATTGTGGAGAGTGGCTTGCAGGAAGGCGACGTGATTGTGGCCGAAGGGGCCGGATTGATTCAGGAAAATACGCAGATTCTTTCCGTACATACTGAAAAATAGGAGGGTGCCATGAAACTGAAGACTTTTATCGACCGGCCTATCTTGTCGTGTGCCATTTCCGTGCTGATTCTGATATTGGGAATCATCGGTCTGAGCAATCTTCCCATGGAGCAGTATCCCGACATTGCACCGCCTACCATCATGGTGTCGACCACTTATACCGGTGCCAATGCGGAAACGGTGCTGAAGAGTGTCATCGCTCCGCTGGAAGAAGCTATCAACGGGGTAGAGAACATGACGTATATGACTTCTACGGCGACCAATACGGGGTCGGCTTCCATTACGGTGTATTTTGCACAAGGGACCGATCCGGACATGGCGACCGTCAACACGAAGAACCGTGTGTCGGAAGCAGAAGGACTGTTGCCGGCGGAGGTGACCAAAGTGGGAGTTACCGTGGAGAAACGCCAGAACAGTATGGTGAAGATTCTGGCACTGTACAGTCCTGATGACAGTTACGACCAGAATTTTATCAACAACTATTTCAAGATTAACGTAGAACCTCGTCTTTCCCGTATCACGGGCGTCGGAAATGTGAACGTGATGGGAGGGGATTATGCCATGCGTATCTGGATGAATCCCCAAAAGATGGCCCAGCATCAGCTGGTGCCGGCCGATGTCATCGCTTTGCTTGATGACCAGAACGTGGAAGCGGCTACAGGTACGCTGGGCGAGGATTCCGAAAATACATTTCAATACACGTTAAAGTACCGGGGTCGGTATGAAACGGCAGAAGAGTTTGGCAACATGGTACTCAAGGCCTTGCCTTCAGGTGAAGTGCTCCGCCTGAAGGATGTGGCCGAGGTGGAATTAGGTGCCCAGACTTATGCCTATAACAGCCAGATTGCAGGCCACCCCGGTGCTACGTGTATGATTTCGCAGACCGCCGGCTCAAATGCCAACGAGATTGTGAAGGAGGTGGATGCCCTAATGGCAGAAATCTCGAAAGACTTGCCAAAAGGGTTGGTGCTGACCGACCTGATGAGTACGAAGGACTTCCTGGATGCGTCAGTGCATGAAGTGGTGAAGACCTTGATTGAAGCCATCATTCTGGTGGTATTGGTGGTTTATTTCTTCTTGCAGAGTGTACGTTCTACCATCATTCCTTCGGTATCTATTATCGTGTCGTTGGTGGGTACGTTCGCCTTCCTCTATGTGGCCGGATTCAGTCTGAACCTGCTGACCCTCTTTGCTCTGGTATTGGTGATTGGTACGGTGGTGGACGATGCCATTGTGGTGGTGGAGGCCGTGCAGGCCAAGTTTGACGAAGGTTACCGCTCTCCTTATAAGGCGACGGTGGCTGCCATGGACGGTATCTCTGCGGCCATTGTCACTACCTCATTGGTGTTTATGGCGGTATTTATTCCTACCTCGTTCATGGGAGGAACCAGTGGGGTATTCTATACGCAGTTCGGTCTGACCATGGCGGTGGCAGTGGGTATCTCGGCCATCAATGCTTTGACCCTCAGTCCGGCGTTGTGTGCCCTGATTATGACGCCTCACATGGACAAGACAACGGGCGAAAAGTTGAGCTTCTCTTCTCGCTTCCACCATGCATTTGAGGCTTCGTTCAACCGTTTGGTGTTGAAATATAAAAACGGCGTGTCGTTCTTTCTGCGGCGGAAGTGGATAGCCTGGGTTTCCTTGGTGGCCGTTTGTGCCTTGTTGGTTTTCTTCATGCGGACCACAAAGACGGGACTGGTGCCGGATGAGGATATGGGTACAGTCTTTGTCAATGTGACCACCCCTCCCGGAAGCAGTTTGGCACAGACCCGCAAGACGATGGAAATGATAGACAAGCGTATTCGTGAGATTCCGCAGATAAAGACGTATTCCAATGTGACGGGTTACAGCATGATGGGCGGACAGGCCGCTTCAGGAGGTATGTTGATTATCAAGCTGAAACATTGGGATGAACGGGGGAAAGCGGAGGACAATATCAATGCAGTGATTTCCGCCATCTATCAGCATACGGCAGACATCAAGTCGGCCAAGATTTTTGCCTTCGCCCAGCCTACCATCATGGGATATGGTATGGGTAGCGGTTTCGAGATGTATGTGCAGGACCGTGCCGGAGGCAGTGTGGACGATTTGCAGAAATACACCCAGAATTTCATTGCAGCCCTCAACAAGCGGCCTGAAATTTCCATGGCCTATACCACTTTTGATACAAAGTTCCCGCAGTATATGGTAGAGGTGGATGCTGCGAAGTGTCAGCGGGCAGGGGTCACCACATCCGATGTGTTGAGTGTGCTTTCCGGATACATCGGAGGTAATTACTCCTCCAACCTGAACCGTTTCTCCAAGTTGTATCGTGTCATGATTCAGGCACGCAAGGATTACCGTCTGGACAAGGAGTCGCTCAACAACATGTTCGTACGGACCGAAAGCGGGGCCATGGCGCCCGTGGGACAGTTCATCACCCTGACCAAGGTGTACGGGGCAGAAACACTGACACGGTTCAACATGTACACTTCCATTCCGGTGAACGGAATGCCGGCCGACGGGTACAGTTCGGGAGATGCCATTGCAGCCATCGAGGAAGTGGCAGCGCAGACTTTGCCTACCGGCTATGGATATGAGTTCAGCGGTATTACGCGTGAGGAATCCGGCAGTACAGGAAATACTGTGATTATCTTCATTATCTGTATCGTGTTCATCTACCTGATTCTGTGTTCACTGTATGAGAGTCTCTTCATCCCGATGGTAGTGATTCTGGCTGTACCTTTCGGACTGATGGGAAGCTTCCTGTTTGCCAAGTGCTTCGGATTGGAGAACAACATCTACATGCAGACCGGATTGATTATGTTGATTGGTTTGCTGGCAAAGACGGCGATTTTGCTGACTGAATACGCTTCTGCCCGTCGTCGGCAGGGAATGAGCATTGTGCAGGCTGCCGTGGCGGCTGCCGGAGTCCGTCTGCGTCCGATTCTGATGACGGCGCTGACCATGATTATCGGCTTGTTCCCGCTGATTGTCGCTACGGGAGCCGGAGCCAACGGAAACCGTTCGTTGGGTGTCGGTACGGTAGGAGGAATGCTGGTCGGTACGGTAGCCCTGCTGTTTGTGGTGCCGGTATTGTTTACCGTGTTCCAGGTGATTGAGGAAAAGGTGATGCCGCGCCGACATAGAGAAGAGGATACGGATGCCTGAGGTCCGACCGGAAATAGTTAATCTATTAAAGACGATTTTGATATGCAGAAAAATATAAGTCATTTAGGAATGCTCGTTTGCCTGGGCAGTATGTTGACTGGGTGTGGCATTTATACCAAATACCAGCAGCCGGAAGTGCAAACCGACGGACTGTTTGGAACGCTCCCGGAGGAGGTGGATACCACCTCCTCACTGGGGGATTTGAAATGGCAGGAATTGTTTACCGACGTTTCTTTGCAACAGCTTATTGAACGGGCTCTGGAGGCCAATACGGATTTGAATGTGGCTCGTCTGAAAGTAGAGGAAGCACGGGCTTCGCTGGTCTCGGCCAAGCAGGCTTATCTGCCCTCTGCACAGCTGGATCCGGAAGGAGCGTTGAGCAGTTACGACGGGAGCAAACCCACTAAAACGTACACGTTGGGGGCTTCTGCCAGTTGGGAACTGGATTTCTTTGGGAAGCTTACCAATGCCAAGCGGAAGGAACGGGCGGCATTGGAACAAAGCGAGGCGTATCGGCAGGCGGTCAACACTCAGCTGATTGCCACGGTGGCGGAAAGTTATTACACCTTGCTGATGCTCGATGAGCAGGTGGCTGTGACGGAAGAAACGGTGGAGAGTTGGAAGGAATACATCCGTAGCCTGAATGCCCTGATGCGGGCCGGACAGGCCGACCGTGCGACGGTAAATCAGGCGGAGGCTTCCCGTTTGAATACGGAAGCGTCTTTGCTCGACTTGCGGCAACAGGTGACCGAGATGGAGAACAGTCTTTGTAGCCTGCTTTTCTGGACTCCACAGCACATTACACGCGGCACACTCAGCGAGGTGAATTTCCCGCAGACCCTGTCGGTAGGAGTGCCGTTGGATTTGCTGGCCGGTCGTCCCGACGTAAGACAGGCGGAAGCTACGCTCAAGCAGGCCTTCTATGCCACCAATCAGGCACGTTCCAGCTTCTATCCCAGTGTGACGTTGAGCGGTGCGGCCGGATGGACCAATAGCGGAGGAGCGTTGGTGACCAATCCAGGTGCTTGGCTGCTACAGGCAGGAGGTTCGCTGGTACAGCCCCTCTTTCAGCGCGGACAACTGATGGCCAACCTGAAAATCAGTAAGGCGCAGCAGGAAGAGGCTTTGCTTCAGTTCCAGCAGACGTTGCTGGATGCCGGTACGGAAGTGAACAACGCCCTGAACCAGTGGCAGACGGCTCGCCGGAAAACGGAACTTGACCAGCAGCAGGTGGGGCATTTGTCGGATGCACTGCACGATACAGAACTGCTGATGGAGCATGGGACAATAAATTACCTGGAGGTACTGACAGCCCGCCAGTCGTTGCTGACGGCACGGTTGTCGCTGGTGGCTGACCGAAATTCAGAGATTAAAAGTGTGATTACCCTCTACCATGCATTGGGGGGAGGATGTGATGAGGAATAAAAATAATACACGATGAAAAAACTGTTATATGTAGGAATGTGCTTGTGTGCACTACTCTTTTTGTTTTCTTGTGACAAGGAAGATGTGAACGGCTATACGCCCCTTCCGAAGATTCATTTGGGAGAAACTTTCAGATACCGGTGTGGAGAGGAGAATTATACCCGACTTGAATATGATACCTTGGGGCAGGCGGCCGTATTGAACTTTTATAAAGACGAAGTCACCTCATTGGATTACGTGGATTATGACGAGAACTCCTGTACTTTTTCCTTTCATAAAGGAGAAACCGGACTGTACCGTATCAGCTGGGATTATACATCAGAGAATCTTTTGCGGATATTTTACGGGCAGAACGGAATGTGGTATCGGATGAATACGAACGGTACCCATGAATATGTGTTGGAGGCTAACGACGGGATGGCCGTGAAGATGGTGGTCTACCGTGCCAGTCAGGATTCCATACATTGCACCGTCAATCGTTTTTGTATTGAAGAATACAAGGCGGAAGAATAAACAGAGTGACCGGTTGCCGGTCTGCCTTCATCTTCCTGAAGGCAGTGCCGGCAGTTCGGCCTCTATACGATTTTCTACGTTGTCAGGTAGTTTAGAGAAGAAATCCATACCTGTCACTTTCTCTACTGAATCGACCGGTACCAGGTATTTTTGCAGGGCCTGATGATGGGCCTTGTTGTCGAACAGAAAGCCCATGGCGATGGGATTTTTCCGGTTGTAAATCAGTACTACCTTGAAGAAACGGTCGGGTACGGCCACCCGATGCTCTCCGATACGCTTCGGCTGTTTCTGGTCATAAATCGGACCGCAGGCAATGTACACCGTACCGTATTTCCGTGCCCAGCTGCGGCACAGTTCTTCCAAGTCACCCCAGTCGTCACGGTTCAGTTTCTGGTTCTGCGGACAGATGTTGCTCATGTAGAACGATTCTTCCATGGCCTTTTTACTCCACTTCATGGCCGCCGGTGCCATGTGTCCCCGGTCGTAACCGGAGTGCGTATAGTCCGCATGCTCCACGCGCGGTTCGGGTAAGTCCGGATCGGGCACGAAGCGGTTTTTCCGCTCCTCGTCTCCTTTCGTTTCCTGGCGGGTCAGTTCCCAGGCCACCCAGTTGGGCGTCTTGTAGAAATTATTGTACGACACCGTGTAACCTGTGCGTTGCAGTTGGATTTCCTCCCGTTTTTTCAGTACGACCGGAATCTCCAGTTTGCTGCTGATGCGGTTGGCGGATGAGGATGAAACGGTTTCTTCATCTGCGTCTTGAGTCGTCCGTTGGGAAACTTCGTCCCGGGCCTTTTCCAATGTCTCTGAAATTCCTTTTTCCAGTCCTTTTGCTTCGGGTAGGTTCTGCTGGTTTTGGTAGAAGTATGCCCCTCCGCCGAGAATCAGCAGCAGGAGGATGAAACCTTTTAACGAGCCGGTGGAAGAGCCTCTTTTTTTCTTTGCCATAGTACGTGCGGTTTAAACCAGTTTGAAACGCATCCGGAAGATGCCGTCCTTGTAGTCGTGACTGATGATTTTGAAGGTCCCGATTTCCGAGGTGTTTTCCACGTGCAGTCCGATGCACAGGCATTCGTCATAGTCACCCACGTGTACCACACGTACTGTGTCGGAAGCCCCTTCAGGCAGGCGTTTCAGGTCGAAGCGTCCGGCAGCATCTTCCTGGGTTGTGAATTCCGTAGTGACCGGCAGATGACGGGCGATGACCTCGTTGACGGTGTTTTCAATGCGGGCGATGTCTTCTTCAGTAGGAGCTTGTGGAAGGGCGAAATCAAGTTTGCTCTTCTTCCGTTCAATGTGGGCCGATACCGCCCGTCCGCATCCGAAAAGATTGACCATCGTGCGGTTGATAATGTGTTCGCAGGTATGCATGGGAGGGTATTCCTGCTTGTGGTGTTCGTTAAGTTGAGTAGTTTGTTCCATAATCATTCTGAATTTTGGGGCAAAGATAGAAAATAAGCCGAAATATGTCACTTTTTGGCCGTTTTTGAGGTCTGAAAAAACGCACTTGCGTTTAAGACAAAACGTCCTTGTGTTTTACTTGAAACGCACTTGCGTTTGGACTCAAACGTACTTGCGTTTTGGTTGAAACGCACTTGTGTTTTTTACCCTCGTTTTCAGCTGTTTTTCAACATGTTTTTTCCTTCTTGAAAGGCAATGGGTAAGCACTGGAGGATAAGAGTTTATGACCTGTAGGGTAGGATTTCTGGAAGATAACGATTTTTGTCTGGTCGATTGGACAGGTTTAGGGCTTTTGAAACTGGGAAAGGCAATTATCTTTTCGGGTTTCAGAAAAATCTTATTATTTTTGCGTGATAAACCCCAAATAGAATAATCATGAAATTTATTGGAATTATTCCTGCAAGATATGCATCAACTCGCTTCCCGGCCAAACCCTTGGCGCTGTTGGGAGGCAAACCCGTCATACAGAGAGTCTATGAACAAGTGGCTGGCGTGCTGGATGAGGCTTACGTGGCTACGGACGACGAACGCATCGAAGCGGCCGTCAAGGCTTTCGGGGGAAAAGTGGTAATGACCTCGGTAGACCATAAGAGTGGTACGGACCGTTGTTACGAGGCCTATTGTAAGGTGGGCAACGGATACGATGTGGTGGTGAACATTCAGGGTGACGAGCCTTTCATCCAGCGTTCACAGTTGGAAGCCGTAAAAGCGTGCTTCGAGGACGAAGCCACTCAGATTGCCACTTTGGTAAAGCCCTTTACACCAGCCGACGGATTCGATGCGCTGGAGAATGTCAATTCTCCGAAGGTGGTCGTCGACAAGTATATGCACGCGCTTTATTTCAGCCGTTCCATCATTCCTTATCAGCGTAACCGCGACAAACAGGAGTGGCTGGCCGGACATACATATTACAAGCACATCGGGTTGTATGCCTATCGGGCTTCGGTGCTGAAAGAGATTACTGCTCTGCCACAGTCATCGCTGGAACTGGCTGAATCGCTGGAACAGCTTCGTTGGCTGGAGAACGGCTATTCCATCAAGGTGGGCATCAGTGAGGTAGAGACCATTGGTATTGACACTCCGCAGGATTTGGCCCGTGCCGAGGAGTTTCTGCGCAATCATCAGGAGGCCTTATGACGCAGCTCGACCGTAGTGTAGCTCCTGCCATTCGTCAGCTGGAGCATTTCTCCATCTTGCAGCCGGAGCTCTACCGCATGCCCAATGGTATGCCGCTGTATGTGCTTTCGGCGGGCAATGAAGAAGTGATTCGGTTTGATTTGCTGGTGCGGAGCGGGCAGCTCGACCAGTCTCAGCCGTTGCAGGCGGTGTTTACCAACCGTATGTTGCGCGAAGGAACCGTCCGGATGACTTCGGGCGAGATAGCCGAACGACTGGATTATTACGGGGCGTGGCTGGACCTTTCTTCTTCGGTCAATTGTGGTTTTGTCACGTTATACACACTGACCAAATACCTCGACCAGACCTTGGCAATTGTTGCCGAAATGGTGAAAGAAGCCGTATTCCCGGAAGAACAGTTTCGGATTATCTGCGACATCAACCGCCAGCAGTTTTTGGTGAATAACCAACGGGTGGATGTCTTGGCCCGCAAGCAGCTGAACCGTTCGTTGTTCGGAACCTTGCATCCTTTGGGCCGCTATGCGGAGCTGGAGGATTACGAGCGCATTCAGGTGGAAAATTTGAAGGATTTCTATCATCGGTATTACCATTCGGAAAACTGCTCAATGTATGTATCGGGCAAGGTTACCCCTGAGGTAATCAAGTGCATAGAGCACCATTTGGGAGAGGCCTCTTGGGGTAACTGTACATCGAAAAAGGTGGAGCGTACATGGCCTATCATAAAAGATAGGAGCAAACGGATTTTTGTGGAAAAGGAAGATGCCTTACAGAGTTCTCTTCGTATGGGAGGCTTCTCACTCGACCGGAAGCATCCGGATTATTTGAAATTCCGGGTGCTGGTTACGTTGTTCGGTGGCTATTTCGGCAGCCGGCTGATGTCGAACATCCGCGAAGAGAAGGGATATACCTACGGCATTGGGGCTGGACTGGTGTCTTATCCGGGCACGAGCCTGCTGGTGGTCAGCACGGAAGCGGCCAACGAGTACATCGAGTCGGTGGTGACAGAGGTGTATCATGAAATGGACCGTCTGCAACAGGAAAAGGTGCCGGCAGAGGAACTGGAGATGGTGCGCAATTACATGCTGGGCGATATGTGCCGTTCTTACGAAGGGGCTTTCTCCCTGTCGGATGCGTGGATCTTTATCGAGACGGCCGGACTGAAGTCCGATTTCTTTGATGCGTCAGTGGCAGCTATTCGTGAAGTGACTTCAGAGGAACTTCTCTCACTGGCTCAGCGCTATTTCTGCAAAGAAAACTTAATAGAAGTGGTGGCAGGTAAAAAAGTATAAACCTGTCGGTGCGGGCAAAAGTAAAAAGACTATTTTTGAACGGATTTAAAAAACAGACCAATAATAAGGATGAACAAACATACATTATTACTATTTACTTTGCTGACTTTGGGTTCAGTTTCAGCTTCGGCCCAGTTGTCTTTGGGATACTATCAGTTTAAAGATGGAGCAGAATATTCGGGGGAACTGAAGGGACGCAAGCCGAACGGAAAGGGACGGACTGTCTTTCGTAACGGTGACGTGTACGAGGGAGAGTATGTGAAAGGGAAACGCCAGGGAGAAGGTACGTATACCTTCAGCGACGGCGAAAAATACGTGGGACAGTGGTATGAAGACCAGCAACACGGAAAGGGAACCTATTATTTCATGAACAACAACCGTTATGAAGGAATGTGGTATGCCGATTTCCAGGAAGGAGAAGGTACCATGACTTATTATAATGGGGATTTATATTCCGGTACATGGCATCATGACAAGCGTAACGGACAAGGCACCTACACCTGGAAAGGGGGAGCGGTCTATACAGGCGAATGGAAAAACGACCTGAAAAACGGAAAGGGTACCATGGTATGGGAAGACAAGTCGAAATATGAAGGTGAATGGAAGGACGGCATGCGTCACGGAAAAGGTACCTTCTATTATACCAACGGTGACAAGTATGTGGGCGACTGGAAAGAGGATGTACAGGATGGAAAAGGCATTTATTATTTCCAGAACGGCGAACGCTATGAAGGTGATTATGCCAATGGCGAACGTACGGGGCGCGGTATTTATACTTACCCGAATGGTGACAAGTATGTCGGACAGTTTTTGAATGGCTGGCAGGAAGGTCTGGGTACGTTCACTTGGGCCAATGGAGCTGTGTACGACGGACAATGGGTGAAGAACCAGCGTTCAGGTTTTGGCAAGTACAAGTGGGCCAACGGTGATGAATACGAAGGCCAGTGGAAGAATAACATGGCGGAAGGAGAAGGTACTTTGCGTATGGCCGACGGGTCGGTCTATACAGGCGGATTCGTGCGGGGTAAGGAAGACGGAAAAGGAATTCTGATTGATAAGGAAGGTATACGTTTTGAGGGTTTCTTTAAGCAAGGCAAGAAAGACGGTCCTTTTATCGAAACGGACACCAATGGAAATGTCATCCGGAAAGGAACTTTCAAATACGGACGTTTGTTGGAGGAGAAAAAATGAACAGAGATTTATCCGAACTGACTTTGAAAGTGCGTGAGCTTGCCGTGAACACAGGAGCTTTTATTCGTGAAGAACGGACAAAATTCAGCCGGGAACGGATTGAAAAGAAACACGCACACGACTATGTGTCGTATGTAGACAAAGAATCGGAACGAAGAATAGTGGCCTGTCTGCGGGAATTGCTCCCTGAGGCAGGCTTTATTGCAGAAGAGGGAAGCGGAAGTCATACCGACGAGGAATACTGTTGGGTAGTGGATCCGTTGGATGGAACTACCAACTTTATTCATAATCATGCACCTTATTGCATCAGCATTGCACTTCGCAACCGTGAAGAAATTCTGTTGGGCGTGGTGTATGAAATCTGTCGTGATGAATGTTTCTGGACCTATAAGGGAGCCCCTTCTTTCTGTAACGACCGACAGATACGGGTCTCGGGGGTGACTTCGTCCGATGATGCGTTTATGGCTTTGGGATTGCCGTATGATGCGGAAGCCTATAAACCGGTATTTAACCGTCTGATTGAAGGATGTTACGGCAATGTGGCTGGTATTCGGGTGGTAGGAGCGGCAGCTGCTGAAATGTGTTACGTGGCCGACGGACGTTTTGAGGCTCGTGCCGAAGCTTTTACCTGTCCGTGGGATGTGGCGGCCGGTATCCTGCTGGTACAGAATGCCGGGGGTCGGGTGACGGACTTTTCAGGTGGTGATTCGTTTTATTCAGGTCGGGAAGTGGTAGCTTCGAATGGAAAAGTACACGATTTCCTGCTGAATCTGTTGAAGTGAGGTAAAAAAACGCCTGTTTTATTCGACGGATAGGAATTAATTTCGTAAGTTTGTGTAACTCAAAAGGAAAAGATATGGATATACCGGGCATATTGGATTTCCTGAAAGTGCTGGCGGTAAACAACAACCGGGAGTGGTTTCAGGAACATAAAGCGGACTATTTGAGTGTGCAGGCTGATTTTGAGGAGCTGCTGGGCATCGTCATCGCCCGTCTCTCATTGTTCGATGAGAGTGTGGCTCATGTGCTTCCGCACGATTGTATGTATCGTATCTATCGGGATGTCCGTTTCTCTGCGGACAAGTCTCCTTACAAGACCCACATCGGGGGATATATCAATGCGAGGGGAAAGAAATCCAATCATTGTGGTTATTATTTACACTTGGAACCGGGCAATTGTATGCTGGCCGGGGGAAGCTGGTGCATGCCTGCGGATATGCTGCGGGCCGTGCGGCAGTCGGTGTGTGACCGCATCGACGAGTTCCGGGCCATTGTGGAAGATCCGGCTTTTCACCAATATTTCCCTGTAATAGGGGAGACGCATTTGAAGACGATACCCAAGGGATTTCCGAAAGATTTTCCTTATCCGCAGTATATCCGTTGTAAGGATTATACGGTCGCTTGTCCGTTGGAGGATGAATTTTTCTCCCGTCCGGATTACCTGGACCGGATGATGGACGTGTTCAGGCAGCTGAAACGCTTTGCCGATTTTACGAATGAAACGATAGACGAGTTTGAATAAAAGAATATTAACTGCTTAAATGTAGAGTGATATGATAATTGACAAATTGGAAAACTTGGAAAGATATGTTTCACTGAACCCTTTGTTTGCAGAGGCGATGGCTTTTCTGAAAGCGACCGACCTGCAGGCACATGAGGCGGGGAAAGTGGTGCTGAAAGAAGGGGAACTGACGGTGAACTTTTCGGAGGTCTGTCCGAAGACAAAGGCCGAGGCGCGTCTTGAAACGCACAATGAATTCATTGACATCCAGCTTCCGTTGTCGGGAGTGGAAGTGATGGGCTATGCGCCGCGTGCCGATTTGCCCGAAGCCACTTACGATACCGAAAAGGATATTGCTTTCTATGAAGAAGCGGCCACTGACTATTTGACCGTGAAGCCGGGGATGTTCGTCATCTTCTTTCCGGAAGATGCACATGCGCCGGGCGTGACTCCCGAAAAAGTGAGAAAAGTGATTGTAAAAGTACATGTCAAATAATTTCTAATAACTAATACTATGGACAAGGTATTGAATATCATAAAGAATGATCCGTGGCTGGAACCGTATGCCAATGCTATTAATGGCCGTCACCAGCATGCAATAGAGAAAGAAAAAGAACTGGTGGGAAAGAAAACATTGTCGGACTTTGCGACAGGCCATCTTTATTTCGGATTGCATCGCACCGACAAAGGATGGACTTTCCGGGAATGGGCACCTAATGCGACGGAAATCTATCTGGTGGGTGATTTCAACGGATGGCAGGAGAAACCGGCTTTCCGCTTGAAACGGGTCCGCAAGACGGGCAACTGGGAAATCAATCTGCCGGAAAAGGCCATGAAACATGGCGACTTGTATAAGCTGAAAGTGTATTGGGAAGGTGGATGCGGCGAACGTATTCCAGCATGGGCTACTCGTGTAGTGCAGGATGAGCAGACCAAGATTTTCAGTGCGCAGGTATGGAATCCGGAGAAATCGTATAAGTTCAAGAAAAAGAGTTTTACGCCGAATGTGTCTCCGTTGATGATTTACGAGTGCCACATCGGTATGGCACAGGATGCGGAAAAGGTGGGTACATACAACGAGTTCCGTGAGAAGGTGTTGCCTCGCATCGCAAAAGATGGGTACAATTGTATCCAGATTATGGCTATTCAGGAACATCCTTACTATGGCAGTTTCGGGTATCATGTGTCCAGCTTCTTTGCGCCTTCTTCCCGTTTTGGTACGCCGGAAGAATTGAAACAGCTCATTGATACGGCACATCAGATGAACATTGCCGTCATCATGGATATTGTGCACTCACATGCCGTGAAGAACGAGGTGGAAGGATTGGGCAACTTTGCCGGCGATCCTTGCCAGTATTTCTATCCGGGCGCACGTCGGGAACATCCGGCATGGGATTCGCTTTGCTTCGATTACGGTAAGAACGAGGTGATTCACTTCCTGCTGTCCAATTGCAAATACTGGCTGGAGGAATTCCATTTCGACGGTTTCCGTTTCGATGGAGTAACTTCCATGTTATATTACAGTCACGGATTGGGAGAGGCTTTCTGCAATTACGGTGATTATTTCAACGGGCACGAGGATGACAATGCCATCTGCTACCTGACATTGGCCAACCGCCTGATTCATGAGGTGAATCCGAAGGCCATCACCATTGCTGAGGAAGTTTCGGGTATGCCGGGACTGGCCGCGCCTTTTGAGGTTGGTGGCTATGGCTTCGACTACCGTATGGCGATGAACATTCCAGACTACTGGATTAAGATGATCAAGGAACGCAAGGATGAGGACTGGAAACCTTCAAGTCTGTTCTGGGAAGTGACCAATCGTCGCAAGGATGAAAAGACCATTTCGTATTGTGAGAGTCACGACCAGGCACTGGTAGGCGACAAGACCATCATCTTCCGCTTGATTGATGCCGACATGTACTGGCACTTCAAGATTGGTGACGAGAACGGCGTGGTAGAACGAGGCATCGCTTTGCATAAGATGATTCGTCTGCTTACCGCTTCCACCATCAATGGAGGTTATCTGAACTTCATGGGTAATGAGTTCGGTCATCCGGAATGGATTGACTTCCCGCGCGAAGGCAATGGCTGGTCGTATAAGTATGCCCGTCGTCAGTGGCATTTGGTAGATGACCCAACACTGTGCTATCATTATCTGGGTGATTTTGATGAGTGCATGGTCAAGCTGTTGCGTAGTGTGAAGAATATCCAGAAATCGGAGGTCATTGAAGTATGGCACAATGACGGCGATCAGATTCTGGCATTCCGCCGGAAGGATTTGGTGTTCGTGTTTAATTTCAACCCGACCCGTTCGTTCACCGATTACGGCTTCCTTGTTCCGAGAGGAGCTTACGATGTGGTGTTGAATACGGATAACAAACAGTTTGGTGGTTTCGGCTTCTCAGACGACAGTCTCCGCCACTTTACCTGTGCCGATCCGCTTTATGCAAAAGATAAGAAAGAATGGCTGAAACTGTATGTGCCGGCCCGTTCTGCAGTGGTATTGAAACGAGTGAAAGAATAATTTTGTATGAGTGATTACACAAATGCACTTTATAAGAAGACTGCACGCATCATGATTGCTGTATGCGGTCTTCTTTTTTCTCTATTTAGTTTTGTCTATCTCTATGTGTTCCAACGGGATGTGCTGGAGGCACTCCACTTCTCACTGGCACACGGAAAGACCGTGTTTGCTCCGTTGGCCAGCGCCATTATCATTACCCTTATCCTGCTGTTGTTGCGGTGGGGAGTGAACAGTCTGCTGGGGCTGAAAGGAAAGGTACGTGCCTTGGCCTATTTACCTTCTTTTCTGGTACTCTGTGCCCTGACGGATGTGGGACGCGGGGTCTATATGTCCGACTATCATACGCCGTGGACCTGGTTGTTGCCCTTGCTGGTGCTGCTGTTTGTCGGCCTGGGATACTGGTTGCGTGGAGTGTTTCGGGTGCAGCTGAATCAGGAAGGGAATGTCTGGGGACTGGTGAACAGTAACCTGGCCATTCTGTTGGGCCTGTGCGTGCTGACGGTGTGTATAGGTGATTCCAACCGTACTTATCACCATGAACTGGAAGCGGAATATTATTTGCGTACTCAGGAATATGACAAGGTGCTGGAGGTAGGAGAACGTTCGTTAGAGGCAAGCCGTACTTTGACTGTCTTTCGGGCGGTGGCATTGTCTCACTTGGGACAGATGGGAGACAAGCTGTTTGCCTATCCACAGTATTATCGTTCCGATGGATTGTTCTTTGACTCAGATTCCCTGCATACGCTTCGTTATACGAACGATTCCATTTATTATCTGTTAGGAGCCCGTCCGTATGCTGGAGAAGACCGGATGGTATTCCTGCGGAATATTTGTTACAAAGGGTCGGGTAAATATACTTCTTTGGATTATTATCTTTCGGCTTTGCTGCTGGAGAAACAGTTGGATCGTTTTATGGAGGCTGTGCCCGACTTTTATCTTCCGGAAGATACTTTGCCACGATATTATCGGGAGGCTGTGGTGCTGTATCATGCGGAGCGGAACGATACTCTTTTTCCTGTGGCCGACAGTTTGATGGTCAGACGCTTCAAGGCTTATCGTGAATTGCAGCAAAAAGGTGGTTCTGCGTTGGAAGAACAAAATCGCATGCGACGGGAATTCGGAGATACCTACTGGTGGTATTACGACTATCAGAAATAAGAGACATTTGTGATTGGGATAAAAAATTAAGAGAGACTGCCGGGGAAATGCAGTCTCTCTTATATTCAAGAACAAACGCTTTTGTCCTTACAGCTGATATTTTCACAAATACCAATACTGTTCTTATCTATTACTATGAAAAACATCTTTATAACAATCGGTTTTCATGGATTGTTCAAAGTAAATTGTATATTTAACAATTGTTTGGTTTTTGATTCTATCTTTTACACATTCCTTTGAAATCACAATACATACATGGGTCTTCCTCCTCGGTTTGATGGAAATCCACTTCCGGATTGAATACTTCTTCCAGAAGCGCTTTCAACCGGCTGCGGAATTCTTCTTCCAATAGAGCGAAATCTTCTACTGGAGTCGTTTTGTTGTACGATTCCTTGAGTTGGATGACCGGTGAATAATCCTCGGAGGCGGCCCGGTGAATGTAGAGCAGGGAAGGAGCTACTTTTCGGTCGTCGTTCCTTTCTCGTAGTTTCTTGCACACGATGGCAGCATACAAGAAGGTCTGGAATACATAGTTGGAACGCTTGGGACCCGGTGTGAACAAAGATTCCACGTTGGGTGGAGTATCTGCTTTTCCGCCTGTCTTATAGTCGACGATGCGGAGCACATTGTCCTTGCTGTCCATCCGGTCGATGATACCGCCCATTCGCGAACGAATCACGCCTTTGGGCGTTTGTATCTCAATGTCCTCTATGACGGGCTGTTCGGAGCCCACGAAGGTGAAAGGAGCATGACGCAGGTCATTGCGCAGCAGTTGTTGGACGTAGCGCAGGATGACGGCCGAGTTGATGAGCTGGATGCCGTTATATTCGGGACGTTCGTCGGCAGGAAGGTGAAAAAACAGTTCCTTGAATCCATTGTCCACGTAGTTCTGCAGCTTTACTTCCTCTTTGAGCAGGGCTTCCAAGGTTTCTTTATTGATAACTTTCCCATGTGCCGTAAGGTCCTTGTAGATATGCTCGGCTGCATAGTGGAAGATACTTCCGAACTTGGCCGAGTCGATTTCCGCACTCACTTCATCGGGTGCCGAAAGTCCGGCCACATACTTGTAGTAGAACTTCAACGGACAGTCGAGGTAACAGTTCAGGGCCGAGGGGGAGAAGAAAGCTTTCGGATTCACCCGCACATCGAATATTTGCTGCATCCGTTTTAGAATGTCGGCTGATTTGGAAATACAGATGGGAGAGGATGCGACCGGCGACTGTTCGGCTTCCAGTTGTTTCCTCTGTACGGGATAACCCCATTCAATCAGCAGCTGGAGCATGAAGCGCGACATCTCGCCCCGGTTCATACCGTCGCTTACCGTATTGTACACCAAAGTTGCTTTTTCCGCCCGTTGCAACAGACGGTAGAAGTAGTAGGCATAGACAGCAATCTTGTGGTCGATGGTAGTCATGCCGAATGCCTTGCGCAGATTGTAAGGGATAAACGAGGAATCGCCTCCCGCCTTGGGCAACTGTCCTTCGTTGACCGACAACAGGATGATGTGTCGGAAATCCAGGTTACGGGTTTCCAATACCCCCATCACCTGCATACCGATGGCCGGCTCGCCATGGAACGGAAT
>ERZ779981.297-NODE-297-length-26828-cov-5.02252_pt1 | contig 26828 bp, 30 predicted proteins | sample MGYA00511182_ERZ779981 | MGnify/ENA primary metagenome ERZ779981 (study PRJEB29588, sample SAMEA2149539) | human gut metagenome | biome: human gut; feature: human-associated habitat; material: faeces | place: Denmark | collected 2008/2010 ... | reverse complement strand
ATAAATATTATATAATTTTAGATTACAAATCCATAATATAATTTTATAATTATAACACACTAAAATCGATTTTAAGGCATTTTTATATTTAATTAAACAAGTTATATACTAATTTATAAATCTAGTGTTTATTATATAAATTTTAGTAAAGTGCTGATTTCCAAATATTGGTGAGATAACCAATTGGAAGAATGTGATGAGTACAAATTAGAATTAAGAACTAAAGAATCATTTTTCAACGAAATAAAAGATGAAATAAAAAAAATACATGACTATGAAGTTACTGAAATTTCAAGTTATGAAATAATAAATGCAAATAGTGAATTTTTAAAATGGATAGATGATAACACCAAATAAAGAATATTTTAAATAAAGGAAAGCATAATTGGGCAAAAAGTATATTTCTATTGTTCGTGTTATAACATTTTTCTCTAGCATTATAAAACAATACTTTCAAGTATAATTATACTTAAATTAGGTATGAATATATATGAAAGGCGATAACATGAACAGTAGAAATAAGTTGTATAAAAAAGAAAACAAAACCATTCCAAAGTCTATAAATATTGATGATTCCTTATATGAAAAGATAAGAAATGCAACAGAAAAAGTCTATGATGCAAAATTAAGTGATATTATCAATGTTGCAATGGAAGAGTATATTGAAAGAAATAATCCAACATACTATGCAAAACCAAAGACAGAATCGGTAACATATAGAAATTTAATGTTAAGGAAAAGTAATATAAAAAAGTTTAATGAATTTCATCAAAAGACAGGAATTTCGTTTACAAGATTGGTAAATGGAGCAATAAAGGAATTTTTTGAGAATTAATAAAAAATATTGATATTGGTAATTAGGAGGAGTGCGATATATCCTCTTTTTTGTAATATTTTTGTAACAAAAATGTAATATAAATATAAAGAAAATACATGGTCTGTATTGTTGTATTTTTATTGATTTTATGATATAGTATTTCCTGTAGAATTATAGTACAAAGGAGCTTTTTATGGAGAAGTTAGATTTACAAATTTTTAGAGAATTAAAACAAGAAATTGTAGATATGATTACTAGATTACAAGAGGCAGATGAAAGAGGAGAAGATATTCCTGAAGAAGAAGTACAAAAACAATTAGATAGATATAAAGAAATTATTGATACTTTATCACAATATGATTTGAGTGATATAGATTTTGAAGAATGGAGAGGAATGTACCTTCTAGTACAAGATGATATACCTATTGATTTTTCAAAGACAAAAGCAAATTTAGACTTTTCAATAATAGGATATGAAAGTTGGAAAGCCACTCCTAATCTAAAAAGTTGTCAAATTAAAAATTTTGATTTTGAAAGATATGAATATAGCCCAGATATGTTTGATGAAGAATTTAGAAAAGAAAATGAGGGAAGATTTTTAAGCCCAGATATACCTGAGGATGTTGCTGAAAGATTTTTTGAGGGAAAAATAACATTAACAGACATAAAAAATAATCCAGAATTAGCTAATAAAGTTGGGGAAAGAAATATAGACTGGAGTTTACGAGATATATATAAATTAATTGGTAGAGAAGAATTTTGCAAATTAGATGCAGAATTTATGGACAAAACAAGTCATAGTTGGAGAGAATTTCTTGAATCAAATCCTAATTTAAGAACAGCAGAAGAAATAATGCCTGTATTATATAAAACTGCAAGAGAAAAAATATTAGGATATGGTAATGATACAGATAGAATGAATCGTTTTTATCACTCTCAAGATGAATTAGGAGAAACTTTTAGACAATTAAATCCAGATTTATTTTTAAGCGATGATGTGCCTGAACATATTAGAGATAGTTATTATCATCATTCTCTATCATTAAGAGCATTTAGTGAAAATTTAGATTTTTTTGAAGGGAAGAAAATTGCACATGCTCTTTCTGAGTGGGGAGATGAAAAGAAACTAGTAAGTCTTTATGGAGATAATATATATCAATTATTTGTAGATTATAAACCTATAATGGATAAGATAATAAATGATTGGTCTACAATGCGAGATTTTGAAGTTCCAAGTGGTCCAATAACAGAAGAACAAAGGGCAGAAATAATGAGAACTACAGTATCTTCATATTTTAGAGATATTGATAGAATAGAAGACTTGTCAATGCTTAAGATGGTAATGGATTTTGTACCTTTAGAAGATTTGCAATTTTACAATGACAGAGCTACTACAATTTTAGGAAAATATGATATAGATGATTTAATAAATGCTGGTTTGGATTTTCAAATATTCCATAGTTCAGAGGGACATATTACTAACCTAGATCAAATAAAAAAATTATCTGATACTATTGAACCAGAAGATTTACCATTGTTATTAAGTTATGCTGATGCACAGAGAATTGAAAAATATGGTATAGATACACTTATTGGATATGGAATAAAAGATTTAAGTGAAGTATCACAACCTATAACTGATTTACAACAAATAAAAGAAATGCTAGAAGAAAGACCTATAGAGTTAATTAATTTAGGAGGATATTCAGAAACATATACTCAACTAATTGAAAAATATGGTGTTGATGCACTTATTGAATACGGAATAAAAAATGTATCTGAATTGACAGAAACAACAACTGATTTACATAGAATTAAAGAAATGCTTGAGAAAAGACCAGCAGAATTAATCAATATGGGTAGAGATTCTGATAAGAAAATCGAGTTTATCCAAAAATATGGTATTGACAATATAATTGCTTTAGATGAAGAAACGGGAGGCATGTTTTCACATTCATTATGGGAAAATGATATATACCTTTTAACAATGGCTACTGCTGAAGGAATAACACCAAAGTTAGAAACGGATAAGCAATTAACTTATGAACAATTTAGAGATAGAATGTATGAAATACTATTACATGCTAGAGATGAAAGAGGATTATTGACTTCACGAGATTACCAAGATTACGACTTTATTCAAGGCAAATTTAGAGAAGATCACCCAGAAATATTTATTGATGGGGAAATCTCAGATGAAATAAAAAGAGACTTTTATACTAGACACATGACAGCAGAATTGGTAAGACAAAATCCAGAACTTATACAATTATTACAAGGAAAAGATTTAAGTAGAGCATTTCCAAAAGATATGATAGCTGGAATTAGTTTATCAATGAAAGATAAAGATGGGAATATGATTGGAGGTATTCCTAATAATGTAAATATGGCACAATATCTTTCTGAAAAAATAGGACAAGAGGAATTTTTGAAAATATGTGCTGAATATGGAAAATGTTTAGATACAATAGGTTTATCAACTAAAGGTCAGATAACTCCTGAAAATATTAGAGAAACAATAGAACAAGCCATTTATAAAGGCATAAAAGAAAAAGGAATGGAATATTTTGAATTTTTACCATCTAGTTTTCAAGAAAAGCATCCCGAATTATTCCTTCCAAAAGATATTGATGAAGAATTAAGATCAAAATTTTATAAAGGTACTATTACTTTTGAAGATGTAAGGAAGAATCCACAAATAAAAGATTTATTGCTTACAAAAGATATTAGTGTAGGTTTTGGAAGAATTAAGTATGGACAACCAATGCTTGGCAGAGGTGGGCAAAGATATGTTAATCCAATGTGGGGAATTTTATCTGAACAAGAAATAATGGACTTTGCTGAAAGATATGGAAAATTCTTCAGTAATATAGACCAAAGCATTTTTAAAGATGGTCAAAGTCAAGAAGAACGAGAAAATGCAATTCAAAATAATATAGAAGAAAACATATTAAATAGAAAATCAGCCTATGATGAATCCATACCAGAATTTTTCAAGCAAAGACATCCAGAAATGTTTTTAGATGAAAATGCACCAGAAGAATTAAAAAAGGCATTTTATGATAATAGAGCTAGTAATAGAGGATACCTAAATATAAGTGGCGATGTTATAGATATTAATTTTGCAATGATAAAAGAACATCCAGAATGGAGAGAATTTTTACAGGGAAAAGATTTAAGTAGAGCATTTTCAAGGGAGTATAGTGAACTATTTAAAAGATTTGATAGCAGTACACTTATGAAGTTAGGAACAAGAAATCCAGAAACTATAGAAAAAATGGTACAAAGTCGTAAAGAAGAATTATTAGAAAATTGGTATAAATCAACTGGAGGAAAATTTGTACCACATCATGTTGTTATGCTAAATTTCCCAGAGGGAGAGATAGATAGTTTTCTTGGCAATAGCAAAAGATGGTCGCAATTAATGAGAATTGAAAATTATAACTTAAATGATGATGGAAAAGCTGCTATATTAAAAGCTGCATATGCTATGGGAGTATTTCAAGGCGATGATGATGGATTTAATAAGACAATGAAATTATTTACTGATATTCCTCAAGAATTAACACAGGAAGAATATGAAAAAGTAGAGAAAATGTTTGAAAGATTTGGCCCAGATGGAAATGTATGGGGAGATATTTCATATGATGAAGATGCTGTAAAATCATTTAGAAGTGCATATACTCCAAGAGCAGATGGAAAATATGTATTTAGTATGGACAAGCAGAAGAATAAAGATGTTGTAAAATTAATAAGAGGAATATTAGAACATTCTAATATTGACAGAATTTTAACACCAATAAAGGCACATCAAATGTTTGATTCTTTTGCAATGGAATATAATCCTGACTTTGCTAGATTTTTTAACGAAAATGTTGAAGAAATTTTATCTAATCCAGAATTTACTAAAGATATTGCTACAATACAAAGACAGTTTAGTGATATTGTGAGAACAAATGCTGGTAGAAGATTAACTTTAGATGTAGCTCAAGACTACATTAAGAGCATTGCATACACTGATATAGAAATAGGAAATGAAGGAGTTGCAGAACAAGCTAAAATAGCTGGATATTCTCAAAAAGATTTTGAAGCAATACAAAGTCTATTTAATGAGGGCGAAGTAAGAGATTTTTCAAGTATTCCAAGAATACAAGGAAGTACAAAAGGATACACTTATGAAATGCTTAGATGTGATGATCCTTTAGCATTAACAATTGGAACTCTTACAGATTGTTGTCAAGAAATACATGGAGCTGGTCAAACAAGTATGGAACATAGTGTTGTATCTCCAGATGGTAGAGTATTCTGTGTGAGGGATGCAGAAGGAAGATTAGTTGCACAAAGTTGGTTTTGGCGAAACCAATATACAGGTTGTTTTGATAATATTGAAATACCACATAGAATTTTCGAGTTATATGAAAAACAACATCCTGATGTAGGAAGAAAAGGATTGACTGCTGATGTATTAGAAGTTTATAAAAAAGCAGCTCAAGATTTAATGCAAGAAGATGCAAGAGTATATCAAGAATTATTGGAAAATGGAACTATTACTCAAGAACAATATGATGCTCTACTATTAGGAAAAGTAACAATAGGATTAGGTTATAATGATATTGCAGATGCAATACAAGCTGATAAAACGATACATAAAGAAACTGATAAAGTTGGAGTAAAAGGAACAGAGAGATTACCACACCCATATACAGATGCAAGCACACAATATACAATTGCAGAAAGGGAAGGAACTGTAAAATCAGAACACGAAAACTTATATGTTCATCAAGATGATGTACCTGTGTATGATGGAACAAATATGTCTAGTACAGTCCTTTTAACAATGAAGAGAATGGAACAAGCAACAGACAGAGAAAATTTAGCTTATTTAAGTGAAAGAAGTGATGAATCAAGTCTTCCAAGATCTCAAAGAATTATAAATAGCATAGCAAGAGAATATGGACTTGATCCAAATGATACACGAGTAATGGCTACAGCAAGAATTGCTCTTATATATAGCAAAGACAAAGATAATAAGGTAAGAATAGGCGAATTATTATCTTCGCCATTAAAGGAAGGATTAACTGAAGAACAGACACAAAAAGCCACAGCACATATAATGCACCAAGTTAAAAAAGCATTAAAACAAATAGGAGTGCAAGATTCTGAAGTTGATTTATCATCATTAAGTGAAGAACAACAACAGATGCTACAATCTGTTATGCAAGAAATAGAAAAAGAAAATGATGAAAGAGGTGAAAGATAATATGGATAATATAAGAGAAATATTAGGAAATGCAACAATGGCTTATACTAATATGAATGCAAATATAGATGGAAAAAAAGTAGCTCAAAATATATTTGAATTATTAGATGAGAATAAGGAAAGTATTGAAAAAGCAAATAAAATAGATGTAAAAAATAATAATGGATTTAAAATAAACTTTGATATGTTTCAAAAACTAAATAATGAAATAAATGCTATTGAAGATGTTTATAGAAAAGTTATATCTATGAATCAAAATAAAAATAATTATTTAGAGGGAAAGCAAACAGATAATTTAGGAACTATATGCCTTGTTTATGATGGAAACACATATTGCTTATTAGAATTAGTTTTAAAAGCGATATTGACACATAATAGCATAATTATAACAAGCGAATCTGATTATATGAAAGCTACAAATGAACTAATAGTAATATTAATTCAAAGAATATTAGAGGCATATAACATAGATAAAAATTTAGTACAAATACTATACACAAGCAGAATAGAAGAATTACTATCAAATAGTACAAGTATAAATAAAGTATTTGCTATTGGAAATAAAAGTTTCCAAGATAGAATAAGAAAAGTATCAAAAGTTGAAATTGTTTGCAAAGGATATAATTATTTTGACTTATATATTGAAGACTTAACCAATTTATCTTTCATCAAAAAAATAGTGAAAGAAGAAGAAAATATAGATATATATGTAAAAAGTGGTTTAAAAGTACCATTTGATGATTATATTGAAGTAGAAGATATTGATGAGGCAATAGCACAAATAAATTTTAATACTTCAGGATATAGTAGTAGCATATTTACAGATGATAACCAAAATGCATCAGTATTTTTAAGGGAAGTGAAAGCAGATAATGTATCTGTTAATAGTAGTCCTTTAATTGAAAATATTGTTGATGTAGATATTAATTTACTTCTAGCAAGAAAGAATATGTTTTATCCTAATCCTTTAGCAGAAGGAACAGGAAAAAATAAGTTTGAATTTCCTACAGCAAAGGCTATTCTTGAAAAAAATAAAAACAGAGAAGAACAAGCAATGATAGAAGAAATGCAAAAAGAAAATTCCAAATTAAAAGCAAGTAGGGAGCAATTACAAAAACAAGCTAAAATGCAATTAGGCCAAAAAGAAATGGAAGTAAACGATTTAAAGAGACAATTATCTGAATCTCAAAGTCTTGCTAATAAATATATGAATATCTTTAGAAAATCATTTTTTAGTAGATTATTTAGTGGTTTGAGAAAAGAAGATATTGAAAATGATACAAAATTGCTTTCATAAACACATTAAAAAATCATAAGACAAGAAGAGTAAAAGATGAAACATATCAATAATCTTCTTGTCTTCGTTAATAAGTGAGGTATAAATGAAGTTATCAGAATATTGTGATAAAAAAGAAACTTTATGGTATAAAGAAGAACAAGAAAAAGTTGAAAAATTAATTAAATATATAAATAACAATATAGATGATGACTTATTTAAAATTGCTAATACTAACGATAGTCCGGAAGTATTTAATAAATTAAAAGTATGGCTTTTTAAATTCTATAATAAACAATTATTAGATGGACTAAACTATATTGGAGCAGATTATGAAAGATTTAAAAAAGGCTTGATATATTCCTTGATATTAGGAATAACTAGAAATAAATCAAATACAGATTTATTATACGATGTTTTAAAATCAGCTAATATTATAGAAAAAATGATTGTATATGCAGATGATACTTATGAAATTATTTCAAAAGACTTTGGAAAGATACAATTTATAAAAGCAGAAGATAGCTTTATAAATGATAGAGAAACTTTAGAATTTATAAACAAATTAGGAGATAAAATTCAAGATGGATGCCACGAAATTTCATTTTATTTAATAGAAAAATATGAAATATTTAAGGCAGTAACATCAATATGTAAAAAAGGTCTAGATACTAGTTATTATCATTCATTTATACTTGATGATGAAAATAATGTTATTGATTTTACAGCTAATTTAATTATGCCGAAAGAACAATATTATTTATTGCAAGAAGTTAATGAATTAAATTGCATAAGTTATAAAGAATATTTAGAAGAAAAAGATAATTCTATAAAGTTTGATGAAAGTAAAACATTATATAATCTTTTAAGAAATGCAGTATATAAACAATATTTAAAAGAAAATAAAGCATAATAATAACGGTTATTTTAAATTATAGATTGGAGATAAGATGGATTTAGAAACAAAAAAACTAATTGATAATGGAACTATAATATGTGGAAGAATAATACAAGAAAATGGAATTGTAAGATTCGAAAGAGTAGAACCATCACAAATAGACAGTATTCCAGAAGATGAAAGAGGATTTGCAACAGCATCTATGGGAAGAGCTATCTTTACAATTGATAAAGATGGTTCAATTCACAATTTTAAAGGTGTTGATTCACATTTATCTACATCAGAGTTAGGTCCAATGGACTTGGTAAATGCAAGATCTATTGAATATGCTCCAAGAACAGATGGATATAAAGTTAGTGCAGTAGTTTTTAATGATAAAAAACCAGAAATTAGAATTAATGGAACATCTCCATTGGAAGATATAGAAATTGAGGGAGATATAAATAAAAGATTAGCAGAAATGGGAATAAAAGTTCCTACTATTAGCTATATAAGAGAAATACCACAGGATTTTAGTATTAAATATGGACTTCCAATAAAAGTAGATGGTAGTTTAGATGAGTTTGAATCTGATTATGCAGTTGAAGATGATGAACGAAAAAAGAGATTGGGAGAAATTTATGGTAGTAGATATTCGCAAGAGCTAGGAGAAAATCAAAGACCAGAAAGTATGAGAGAATATTTGCAAAGAATTGGATTTTTATCATCTCCAGAGGTTCAAGCAAATATAGAATCATTAGGGTATTCAATGCAAGATTTTATTGAAGCAGTTGATAGCTCTTATTCAAGAGGTCAAAGATATGGTCAAGCCGAAAGAATTATGGATAGTCCTTTTAGAATTTCAGATTTAGAAACTTGTTTAGCAAATGGTAACACAGAACAATTACGAACTATAATGGACTTTTCAGAAAAGCAAAATGGTAATTTTACAGAGCAATTAGCAGAAGTTTTTGGAAAAAACATAGCTACACTTATGAGCAATGGTTGGGAATGTGAAAACTTAATACATAGACAAGATTTTTCACTTACAGGAGAGTTTTGCGATGATTCGTATTTTAATATATTTGAAAAACAAGCAGAAATGAAAGAAAAATATAAAACAGAACCATACAAGGCAGATGCATTAATGGGAGAAATAAGGCGAAAATATACAGGACAAGTTATGCACATTGCATCATGTATTAAAGTTGTTCAAAATGCTATGTCAATGACAGGTAAAAATCAAGAACAAATTGATAGCATATTAGAAACATTTGTAGGAAGTTTTACTAATAATTTAGATTTACAAAAAATAGGACAGTTATTTCAAATTGATGAAAAGGCTGTAGAAGAAGTTCTAATGAGAGAATTTAGTGTAGGACAAAATTGGACAGAAAAAATGGCTGGACAAGATCGAAAAGAAGGTTTAGTTATTGATGAGGCAATATATAATTCACATATTGGAAATGAAGAATTTTATGCTAAAGTTTCTGGAATGATTACTGAAAGAATAAGGTCAAGACAAGTACAAAGAGGTAAAGATGGATTTTCAGATTGTATAGAAGATGATAAAACAAGGTTATCTAATATGCAAAATGCTACTAGAACAACTAGAAATAATGTATTAGGAGATGTTAATATAGAACATACTAATGATGAACAAAATTTAGAATAGGGGTTAAAAATGGTTAGTGTAAAAGATGCAAATGCAATGGCAGAAGTTATTTATTATTTAAAAGGAATAAGACAAGAAGATGTAGATAAAATACCTAAAAAATTCATACAATTTCTTAATGAAAATGCTTCAAAAGAATATATATGCAATTTCGATTATAACAAACCTTTAAAAGAACTACATATCCTTGATGAAACAAGAGGTATAATAGGAATGATATGCTATAATTATTGGTGTGTTACAGAACAACAAAAAGAACTATATTTAAAAAGGTTAAGTCAAAACGAGCAACAATACCAAGAAATTTTACACGAAAAATACAATCCTGATAATTTATTTAAAAATCGTAAGCAAGAATCTGTAGAAAAAACACAACATACTGCTAATGAGGTTGCTATGGTCGAATATAAAGAATCAGTATTTAAAAGATTTATCAATAAAATAAAGGATATATTTCATTTAGGATAAGGAGCAATTAAAATATGGAAAAGAAATATGTAAGAGTTATGGACGGACTAAAATCAAATGCAGGTGGATTTGAATATAAATTAAATAAAATTAATATAGCAAATGTATGGAATCAAAATACATATAATCCTAAAGAAATGGGAGGTTTTAATTTTTCAACTACTGATAAAATATTAAGATGGTTACATAGAGGAGATACTATCTATAATGCTTGTAAATAATTTTACATTATAATTTAATAAAATAATTTAATAAATTTTTTTATAAATATTATATAATTTTAGATTACAAATCCATAATATAATTTTATAATTATAAAGCACTAAAATCGATTTTAAGACATTTTTATATTTAATTAAACAAGTTATATGTTTATGATTAGATATGTCAATTTATAAATTTAGTGTTTATTGTATAATTTTAGTAGAAATGCTGATTTTTAGGCATTTATTAAAAAAGCTCGAAAAAGGCTAAAAAAACGACGCACGAGAATCGATTTTAAGGCGTTTTTATTTTTTAGGCATATAACTTGTTGTTTGAATAATTGAGCAAAATATTGAAATATGGGGATTTGTGAAATTTTGATAAAAATAATCTAAAGTTATATAAATTTTTTAAAATATGTGGTTACAATAATGAAAAAAAATCCAACCAAGAATAATTAAAAATAATGAGGCTTCAGAATCAAATTTAAGAGAGTTTTATAAGAAAGTAATATAGTTTGTTGTTAAAATAAATAGCTTAAATAGTAGTAATAACAAGGACTAGCAAGATTTTGCGGGTAGGACCATATATGTATGGTTTTATATTTTGTTCCTATTCCTTTTTGCACAAAACTTTGATTTTGCGCAATGTTTAATATTCGATTTTTTGCTTATCTTTGTCTATATTTCCTATCCTCTCCTATACTAAAAATTGCCTAGAAAATTTCTTCATAGGCAATGACTTTTATATTTAATTTGATAATATAATTAAGCATCTTTATTATTAAAATAAAAATATATTTTTTACTATATTAAATCTTTAACAAATCATTTAATTCTTTAAAGTCCTCTGAATCATCAATTTTTTCTTCATAATATTTATTATCTTTCCAGTAACATTTTAACCCATAAGCATTTATGTTATGATATGAAGCATCGCTTGTTATTAATCTATATTTATTATCAATTATTTCTAATGCTGTGCAATTTGACAGTAACAATCCTACTTTTTTGTTATTTTTTAATAACTCTTTTGCAGATTCTGCTCTTCCTCTTTCATCACAATGTGGCACAAGGTATCCATCAATAAACCCTAAACACTCTACATCTATAAATGGTTGATTGTTACCATTTTGTATCTTTAATGAATCCGAATTACATAACGAAAACCAACAATTAGCTCCTGCAGATATACCACACATTACCTTTCCTTTTTTCCAAGCATCTCTCAATACTTTATCAAAGCCTGTTTCTTTCCATAACTTAATCATATTAAAAGTATCTCCTCCACCTTCATATATGATATCTGCCCAATCAATCAATTCCTCAACTTTATTTTTGTCATTAAGCTCATTACTTTTTAAGTCTTTGCAATGACAGTTATATAATTTCCCATATATATCAACCATCGTTTGAAAATATACTTCTTGTCTTTCTAATGGTTGTGAATGAGCAATTAAAAGAAAGTTAGGATGTTCCTTTTTAGTTAATTTTATTATTTCTTTATCCATTTTTTCTAACTCATAGGGATACATAGTTCTTGTTCCATCACTTTTTAATCTACCGTTTTCTCCCCCACCTACTGCGACTATTTTTTTAGTCATAAATTTTTCACCTCTTTTATTATTTAAAATTCTGTTTCAAAAATTTGTGCAGGTTTCATATCTCCACAATTACAAATAGATTGAAATGCTATTTTATGTGCTACTATGATAACTGTGTCATATGTATCTTTATACTTATCAATTACAGACATAACTCTGGTTCTTAAGTGTTCTTTGGTTTCCCATTTTTTGGGTTCATTATTAGGATACTTCCCATTATTTTCAACATACTCTTTGTAGTATTCTATCATCTCATCAGAACCGTTTATATTGATATGTAAGATCTGGTTGCCATTCCATGATATCTGATTCCACCACAATATCAATCCCAGTCTCTTTTGATATAATACTTGCTGTTTGCAATGCTCTGGTATATGGAGAAGATATGATAATTTGTGCATCTTTTAATCGCTTGTCTTTTGCAGTTTCTATAACTTCTTCAATTTTTTCAGTTTTTAAAGGTGCAAAGTCATGACCTTGTCCAATAAAGCCATGAGTATCTCCATATGTATAATCTGGTTTTCCATGTCTTATAAAATAAAATTTTGCCATATTTATTTACCTCCACACTTTTTTTATATTTTATAATATAATCCTATTATCTAGCAAGTCAAATACAGAACAATTTACTTTTATTCTTATATTTAAACATCGGAAAATAAATATGAGAAAACAGCTTTTTTAAAGATTTACTGTATATGACAAGAGTTTTTGTAGTGTATATATGCTTTACTTTTGATTTTTATAAAAGAAATGCCCAAGACTCCGAATCCGGATCTTGAGCATTCTTGCATTCCCGAAACTTAAATATTGCCGAAGTTATCCTTTTGAGTTTTCCTTAAACGCTGAGGTTACATATACTCTAAAGTAGCCATCAAAGCAGGCTGCGGCAGGTGCACTTCTGTTAATTTCGGTGCAGTTGTTAGACTTTTCGAAGTTTGCAAGTTGTTCTTCGAGTTCCATCACATTGGGAGCTTCGAATGTTTGAAAAAAACTCTTCTTATCGCTAACTCCGAAATCGTCTAAGTTTGTGAATTTTTTCATTGTTTTTCCTCCTCTGGAAAATCAATCCATTGGCGAATTCACAAAGAGTAGGATTGAAAACCTTTTTTATTGGTTAAAGTTCCTCATTAGTCTATATTACTATATTATCAGACATATTTTAAAAGTTTACTCATATTGAATATAAAACAAGTGTATGCGTTTTAAAAATTTTCTATTTAAATCTTTTTAAATACAAATCTATTTTATCAATGAATTCTTCATTTGTTTTAGTTGAGACCATTTGACTAATTAATTGATCTGTAACATCTGCAACAGGTAAGCTATTCATAGCTTTTCTTAATGCATAAACTGTTTCTAGTTCTTTTGGAGTTTGCAATAAATCTTCTCTTCTTGTTCCAGATTTATTGATATCAATAGCAGGAAAAATTCTTTTTTCAGATAACTTTTTATCAAGTACAACCTCCATATTTCCTGTACCTTTAAATTCTTCAAATATAACTTCATCCATTCTACTTCCTGTTTCTATTAAGGCTGTAGCAAGAATAGTTAAACTTCCGCCGTTTTCTATATTTCTAGCTGCACCAAAGAATTTCTTTGGTTTATGTAGTGCTGCTGGATCAAATCCTCCAGATAGAGTTCTTCCTGATGATGGAATAACCAAATTATATGCTCTTGCAAGTCTTGTAATACTATCTAGCAAAATTACTACATCTTTATTTTGCTCAGTTAATCTTTTTGCTCTTTCTAATACCATTTCTGCAACTTTCACATGATGTTCAGGCAATTCATCAAAAGTGGAATATATTACATCGCCTTTTATAGAACGTTTCATATCTGTTACTTCTTCTGGACGTTCATCTATTAATAGTACTATTAGTTCAACTTCTGGATTATTAGCTGAAATACTGTTAGCAATTTTCTTTAAAAGAGTAGTTTTTCCAACTTTTGGTGGTGCAACAATCATTCCTCTTTGACCTTTTCCAACAGGGCATACTAAATCTATAAGTCGCATTGCAAAATCTGTAGGATTGGTTTCTAATTTTAATCTTTCGTTAGGGTATATAGGTATAAGGTCATCAAATTTTTTTCTTTTATATGCCATTTCTGGAGCTTGTCCATTAACTTCTCCTACATATATTAAAGCTGGAAATTTTTCTCCTTCTTTAGGTTGTCTTGCAATTCCTTTTATTTTATCACCTTTGTCTAATCTAAAACGTCTAATTTGAACAGGAGAAATATATACATCTTTAGGACTAGATAAATAGTTCTCTCCTCTCAAAAATCCGTAACCATCTGGTAATACTTCTAATATTCCTTCAACAATTTCATCATCTGCATTTGTTATTTTGTATGCACTCGCATCATTTGATAGATTATTTACTTTTGAATTTTCTTTTTCTTCTTTTGGATTTAAGTCAGATAATATATCAATTAAATCTTCTTTTTTTAATTTTGATACATTTTTAACACCTTTTTCTTTTGCTAATTGACGTAATTCTACTAAAGTGCATTTTTCGAAATCCATAAATAGGCCCCCCCACATAATTAATATTTAATTTTTATTATTACATTTTTGGAAATTTATTAAGAATTAAATTAATAGAAAAAATTTTATTTACAAGAGACTTTTAGTCTCTTGTAAACTAATTACCAATATCATAAAAAATTCTCTCATTTGGTAAGTACATTCCTAGTTTTTCTCTTGCTACATCTTCTATATATTCGGTTGAATCAACATTTTCTTTTACTTGATTAAGTTCTTGATTAGTTTCTTGTTCTTGTGCAATTTGTTTTGTATAAGTTTCTTCTTCTTTTTTATATGTATTTAATGTTTTTTGCTGCGTTATGAGTGTATATATTACATATATACTTATACACAATATAAACATTTTTTTATATGGTTTTTTTAATTTCTTCATATGTAAGACTTCTCTCCAATTTTAATATAAATAATATCTTAATAATATTTTTCTACATTATAAAGTAAAATCCTTCTTTTCTTTATAATTTTTTCTTTTTTTCTTTGATATATTAACACTTTTTAATATTTTTGTCAAATTTTTCAAAAAACTTAAACAAAATTTGCGAATATTTATAGTAATAAAAGAAAAAGGTTTTAAAAGTGTCTTTTGTAAAATTTTAAATATTATTTTTATAGGGTAAAATACTACGTATAAAATTTTTAATATAATAAATTTTATAAATCCGAATTGTTTTTACATTTAATTTTATAAAATATTTACTTATTGTAAGAAAATAAATAACAATTCCTATAATTAGGCTAACAAACATATATATACGTAACTGGCCAAAACTATATTTAAATATTATATACAATAAAAATAACCCTGTTAGTATCCAAAATAAAATATCTTCTATATATGTTATGATATCAGGAGTTTTAAATGACTTTCTGAGTATTCTAAATAAATCAAATAGAATTCCAATTACAGCTCCACTTAATATAAATACAAACAATGTATATAATTGGTTTATAGAATTCTCCATTTAAAAAACACCTACTTACTATTTAAAAATCTTATTTAAAAAACTACCGCCTTTTTTTTCATCATCTTTTTCGCTATATCCAAGATTGATTATTTCTCCTTCTACAATTACTTCTTCAGTATCTATACTTAATTTATTTATTTTTAAATTTTCTCCTTTTATAGTTAACAATCCAAGTTCTGTTTCTACAATTACTATTTGATCATCAAAACTGAGAACATCAAGTACTCCTGAGATACTTAATTTTTCTCTATTTTCTAAAACTATATTTTGTATTACATTAGAAGATAATGCTTTCCTTTCATCTATAGCCATTTTTATCACTCCTTACTTTTTTTCCTAAAATATATATATTCAAAGTTTGTCTATTTTAGAACTAAAAAAATAAATAGAGATAACTTTTTATCTCTATTTATTGCTAAAAATATAATTTTCTATCCTAATTAGTTATGATAAAACTAATTAACTTTAACAAATGTGACAAATAAGGATGCTCAATTCTTTGTCATAGATTTCGTTTTAAACTATTAATTTTGTATGCAATTGTTCTAATATTGAATTGCTTATTTTTTCTTTAAAAGTTATTGCTATTTTTGATTCATTTGTTTCTAAGCTAATAGGTTCCAATTCATTTATTTTTAATATATCTAATGTTTGTCTTAAAATTTTATCATCATTCATTATTCCATGACCAATAATTGCTATTCTTGATATATTAGAAAAGGTAGAATTAAACATTTTTAATTCGGTTTCTAATATATTCTGAAACTTGTTTAAATACACTGATTTCATAGTAAAGCTTACATCTAAACTATGAATACTAGAATTGATGAAGTTTGCTAAAATAATTCCATTATCCAATAAACAATTATAAATTTGATTAAATAATTGAATAGAATAATTTTCATATTTTAAATTTACTAATATAATATCATCATTTTTTACTATACTTTTAACTTTTGTATCTTCAATAATTTTATCTTGTATTATAGTTCCAGCTTTATTATTAAATGTAGATTTTGTAATAATTGGTATTTTAAATTTCTGTCCTACTTCTATACACCTATTATGTAGGACTTTTGCACCTTCACTTGCAATGTCTAGCATCTCTACATAAGATAATGTTTCTAATTTTTTTGCTACAGTTACTTTATTTGGATCTGTAGTATATATTCCATCTACATCAGAAAAAATATAGCAATGTTTTGCATTTAAAGCACTTGCAACTGCTACTGCTGTTGTATCAGATCCGCCTCTACCAAATGTTGTTATATCCATATTTTCATTTATTCCTTGAAAACCTGCAATAACAACAATTTTTCTTTTGCTTAATTCATCTGTTATTCTATTTGTATCAATATTTTGAATAATAGCATTTTGATTTGTTTTGTTAGTAAAAATTCCTGCTTGCCATCCAGTTAATGATATACATGGATATCCTAATCTGTTTAATAATATACTTAGTTTTGAAATTGATACTTGTTCTCCAGTACTAAGTAAAACATCTAATTCTCTATCATTTGGAATACTAGATAATTCGTAAGCTTCTTTTAATAATTTATCTGTTGTTTTTCCCTGTGCCGAAACTATAACTACTATGTTGTTCTTTTGGTTATATAGTTCTATTATTTTATCAGCCACTATGTTTAATTTAATATTGTCTGCTACAGAGCTTCCACCAAATTTTAATACTATCGTGTCCATATTCTAGGCACCTTCTTTTTTATAAAATTGATAATTAGAGTTAATTATAATTCTAATTATATTTTATTATATTTATATTTATTCTAAAATGTGATTATTTTATTTTTAAACATACAACTACTATTAAAGCAATGATAAATATTATAAAAGCTGAACTTTTTAATATCTTCTTGAATAGTTTATATTTTTCATATTTAACACATTTTGCTTGTTCTTCATTACTTATCACAAAATTATCTAAAAATTCTTTTAATTTTTCTTCTTTCAAAAACATAGTTGAAAAAGATAGTTCTTTTAAAAAGTTCATGTTATCTACGTATCGAATAACCAAATTGTAATTAATCATTGGAATTAAATCATTTGCAGTAAAATCTTTTGATAAATATATATTAGCAATTCTACTATATGGTAATTCAAACTTTTGAAAATTGAATTTAAGTGATAAAGAGTTTTCCTTGCATTTCATACTATATATGTTTGATACAATAGATAATAATGCAATAAAAGCAAAAAATGCTATTACAGAGAATAATACTTTTAAATCTTTATAAAATGTAAAAATTATTATTGCTAATATAATTAACGTAGCTGCTAAATATTTTTTCCAATTTTCTTTTATTACCTTTATAGGAGCAGACTCAACTTCTACATTTTCATTTTTTATATCTACTATTTGACAATACTTTCTTTCTTTATTTTCTTTATATATATCTTTAGTTTTCATATTTATACCTCTTCTTTATCTATTTTACTATTTTTCTTAAGATATTCTTCAATGAATCCATCTATATTTCCGTCCATAACATCTTGAACATTTCCGAATTTCATATCCTGTTCGATGATCTTTTACTAGCGTATATGGGCAAAAAACATAAGATCTTATTTGGCTTCCCCACGCAATATCTCTTTGCTCGCCTTTTAAATCCTCTATTTTTTCTTTATGTTCACGTTCTTTTAAATCTAACAATTTAGATTTAAGCATTTTCATTGCTGTTTCTCTGTTTTGAATTTGAGAACGTTCAGATTGACAAGCTACTACTGTGTTTGTTGGAATATGAGTTATTCTTACAGCAGATGATGTCTTATTTATATGCTGTCCTCCTGCTCCAGAAGCTCTATATGTGTCTACTCTTAAATCATCCGGATTTATTTCTATTTCAATGTCATCTGTTATTTCTGGTAGAACTTCTAATGATGCAAAAGATGTATGTCTTCTTCCGCCTGCATCAAAAGGTGATATTCTTACTAATCTATGAACACCTTTTTCAGCTTTTAAGTAACCATATGCATATTCCCCTTCAATAAGAGCTGTAACACTTTTTATACCAGCTTCATCACCTTCTAAATAATCTAATTCTTTTACTATATATCCATGACTTGTTGCCCACCTAGTATACATCCTGTATAACATTTCTGCCCAATCTTGAGATTCTGTTCCACCTGCTCCAGGATGAAGTGTTATAATAGCATTATTTTGATCATATTTTCCAGATAGAAGTGTTTTTATTTCCAAATTTTCTATATCTTTTTCTATTTTTTTTGTACCAACCAAAATGTCATTTATTAAAGATTCATCGTTTTCTACTAGTAGCATTTCATTCATTTCTTCTAGATTTTCTAATTCTTTTTCTATTTTTGTAAAATTATCTTTTTTATCTTTTAAAATTTTTATTTTTGATAAAACTATTTTTGATTTTTTTGAATCATTCCAGAAGTTTGGTTCTAATGTTTTATTTTCCAATTTTTCTAATTCTTTTTCTATTTTAGATATGTCAAAGGGACTCACCAATGCTTTCTAATCTAGATTTTAAGGATTGTAAATATCTTTTATTTTCTTCTAATTCAATCATTCCTCTCTCCCCTTTCTCTATGTTTTTAGTGTATCATAAGCAATTATCTTTTTCAATCTTAAAAATGTAAAAAGAGTACAAAATATATTTTGTACCCTTCTATTTATATACTTTCAGTATTTTCTTGATTAATTTCAGTTGATTTTTTTATTTCTTGTAGTTCTGCATTATCTTTTTTTGTTTTATGTATTTGTTTCATTACAAATCTTGCGATTGGCTGAGCAAGTAGTATTTCACACCAAAATGCTACACAAAAATTTCTTGGCCAATGCTCAGCAAATGTAATAATTGGTTTTAAGCTTAATTTTCCGCATGCCTATCATTCCTCCCAATATTGTCATAATTGCAGACATTCCAGTTACACAAAACAAAATGTTAAATAATATTTTAGCATTAAATCCGTCACTTTCACCTGAGAATTTTGAAACTAATATAAATGAAATTTTTCCAACTATAAAATTTTCTACTAACATTGCTACAATCCAAATAATAGGAAGCATTTTTGTAACAATTATTAATGTTTCTAAATCAAACTTATTTAAACTCGTAGAAACATTTAAAATTAGCATTACGATAACTGTTATTAAACAAATTGTTCCTCCATATAAAAATCCTTCTTTTCCATTTTGTGGTAATCTTTGTTCTTTCACCTAGCTATTCTCTCCTTATCTTATAATAAATTTTCAAAGTAAAACAATAAAGAATTACTTACTTTGCAATTATTTATTATAACATAATTCAAAATTTTAATGTAATAGCTAAATTTAAAAAAATTATTTTTTTATTTTCTTTCTTTGCATATTATATGAAACTTTTGCAACTAAATTGCTTGGAAATATTTTACTGGCAAATTTAGCAAGTTTTATTTTTATTCCAGGTACTATATAAAATTTCCCCTTTAAGAACTTTTGTATAGCATATTTTGCAACATACTGACTACTTAAACCTTTTAGTGCAAATTCTACATTTGCCACTTTGTTAAAATTAGTATTAACAGGACCCGGACATAAAATGCTTATTTGTACTTTTGATTTTTCTTTTCTTAGTTCTTCTCTAATTGATTCTGAAAGCCTTACAACATAAGCTTTCGTAGAATAATATGTTGCCATTAATGGACCAGGCATAAAACCTGCAATAGAAGCTACATTTAATATTTTTCCTTTATTTTTTTCCTGCATATTTTTAAGGTATAACTTAGTTAATACATGGTATGCAACTATATTTGTATTTATCATTTGGACTTCTTTTTCAAGATTGGTGCTTATAAAATAACCACAATCTCCAAATCCTGCATTATTTACTAATATATCTATATCTTTATAATTTTTATATAATTCTTTACAATTTTCTACTGTTGATATATCTAATCCTACTATTTCTATATTAGTATTTTTTATTTCTGATTTTACTTTATTTAGCTTTTCCAAATCTCTTGCAACTAAGACTAGATCATATCCTCTTTTACTTAATTCTTTTGCAATATCTCTTCCTATGCCAGAAGATGCACCAGTTATTAAAGCTTTCATTATATAGCTTCCTTTCTATATTTTGTTTTAAAACATTGTAAATTAATTTGAAAATAAAAATTTCCACGTTTTGATTAATAATTAATATAATTTACTTTCTAATATTCTTTTTAAAAAATTCCATGGTCCTGTTTTCTCTGTAAGCCCTTCAAAATTATTAGATATTCTATTTAATATATCTTCTTTTGAAAAATATTTCACCTCTGAAACTTCTTCTTTTTGTAATTTTATTTTTGATACATCTATATCTTTTTTTATTAAGTAACATTCATTATAATGTTTATTAATTATATTTCCTTTTATATTTATCGAAGTAGATCCAACTAAATATTTTATATCATCATCATTTAAATCTAAACCAAGTTCTTCTTTTGCTTCTCTTATCAGAGCTTGTCTTCCAAATTCTCCTGAATCAACATGTCCTCCTAAAGTTACATCCCATAAATTAGGCCAAAGTTTTTTTTGTTTACTTCTTTTTTGTAGTAACACATTTGAATTTTTATCTATTATAAAAGCATATACAGCTCTATGCCATAATCCTTTTTTATGACAATCTTCTCTTGAAGCAACTTGTCCTGTGAATTCTCCTAATTCATTTAATACATCAAACTTTTCGTCCATTAATATTTGTCCTTTCTTATCTTATAAAATTTATTTTTTTAATTCTAATTCATTATTTATGCAGTCGATTGCAACTGTAGTATTTGGTAATATTTCTTGTGATAGAATTTTTTTTGCTATTAATGTTTCTAATTTTTTCTGAACAAATCTTTTTAAAGGTCTTGCCCCATATATTTCATCATAACCATTATCAATTAAATAATCTTTTGCAGATTTAGTCAATTCTAAATTAATATGTTTATCTTCTAATCTTTTCTCTAAATCTTGAATTAATAATTCTAAAATTTTAGAAATTTCATCTTTCCTTAATGGCTTATAGAATATAATTTCATCTAAACGATTTAAAAATTCTGGACGAAAACTTTTCTTTAACAATGAATTTACTTTATTTTTTGCTTCCTCAGAAATTTCACCGTTTGCCCCTATTCCCTCTAAAATATATTCAGAGCCTAAGTTGGATGTTAGTATTATTATTGTATTTTTAAAATCTACCGTTCTTCCTTGAGAGTCTGTTATACGACCATCATCTAACACTTGCAATAATATATTAAATACATCTGGATGAGCTTTTTCTATTTCGTCAAACAATACAACAGAATATGGTTTTCTTCTAACAGCTTCGGTTAATTGTCCACCTTCCTCATATCCTACATATCCTGGGGGTGCACCTATTAATCTAGATACCGAATATTTTTCCATATACTCAGTCATATCAATTCTTACAATATTATGTTCATCGTCAAATAAACTTTCCGCTAGTGCTTTTGCAAGTTCTGTTTTTCCAACACCAGTTGGTCCTAAAAATAAAAATGAGCCAATTGGTTTTTTAGGGTCACTAATTCCAGCTCTTGAACGTATAATTGCCTCAGACACTTTCTCTACTGCTTCATCTTGTCCTATTACTCTTTTGTGTAAAATTTCACTTAAATGTAATAATTTTTCTCTTTCTCCTTCAATTAATTTAGCAACTGGAATTCCTGTCCATCTTGATATTATTTTGGCTATTTCATCTTCAGTAACTTTGTTACGTAGTAAGTTATCATCTGCACTTTTTTCTTTTTCTGCCTTTTCCTCTTCTATTTTTAATTGTTTTTGTAATTCTGGTAATTTACCATATTTCAATTCTGCTGCTTTGTTTAATTCATAATTTCTTTCTGCTTGTTCTATTTGACTATTTACTTTTTCTATATCTTCTCTTAATTTTTGTACTTTTACTATTGATGCTTTTTCATTATCCCATTTTGCTTTCATAGAATCAAATTTAGTTTTTAACTCTGCTTTTTCCTTTTGAATATCTTGTAATCTCTGCTTTGATATTTCATCTTTTTCTTTGGATAAAGCTGTTTCTTCAATTTCTAATTGCATAATCTTTCTAGAAATTTCATCTAATTCTGTAGGCATTGACTCCATTTCTGTTTTTATCATACTACAAGCCTCATCTATTAAATCTATCGCTTTATCTGGTAAAAATCTATCTGATATATATCTATGTGATAATGTTGCTGCTGCAATTAATGCATTATCTGCAATTTTTACACCATGAAAAACTTCATATCTTTCTTTTAATCCTCTTAATATTGATATTGTATCTTCCACAGATGGTTCATCAACCATTACTGGTTGGAAACGTCTTTCTAGAGCTTGGTCTTTTTCAATATATTGACGATATTCATTTAATGTTGTTGCTCCAATACAATGTAATTCTCCTCTTGCAAGCATTGGTTTTAATAAATTTCCTGCATCCATTGCTCCATCTGTTTTTCCAGCGCCAACAATTGTATGAATCTCATCAATAAATAAAATTATTTTTCCTTCACTTTTTTTCACTTCTTGTAAAACAGCTTTTAATCTTTCCTCAAATTCTCCTCTATATTTTGCTCCAGCTATAAGTAATCCCATATCCAACGAAAAAATTGTACATTCTTTTAATCCTTCTGGCACATCACCTCTAACAATTCTAAGTGCTAATCCTTCTGCAATTGCTGTTTTTCCAACACCTGGTTCACCTATTAAACAAGGATTGTTTTTAGTTTTTCTTGATAAAATTCTTATAACATTTCTAATTTCTGTATCTCTTCCTATAACTGGATCTAGCTTTTGCTCTTTTGCTAATTTTACTAAATCTTGTCCATATTTTTTTAAAACATTATATGTTTCTTCTGGATTATCTGTTGTAACTCTTGTATTTCCTCTAACACTCGATAGAGCTTTTAAAAATTCATTCTTTGTTATGTTATATTTTCTAAATAAATCATTTAAATTACTATTTGCATTATCAATTAATGATAACATTATATGTTCTACAGAGACATATTCGTCTTGCATTTTATCTGCAAGCTTTTCAGAATTTGCTAAAACTATTTCAACTTCTTGTGATATATATATACTATCACTTGGTCTTGCTCCACCTGTTACTTTCGGTTTTTTATTAATTTCATTTTTTAATGTGTTTTCAAAAGTTTGAGGTATTCCCATTTTTTTTAATAGTTCTTTTATTAAACTACTATTTTGTTCTAATAACGCAAGTAATAAATGTTCTTCTTCTATTTGCGGATTCTGATTTTGAACTGCTATACTCTGAGCATTTTGTATTGCTTCTACTGATTTTTGTGTGAATTTTTGAATATTCATAATCTTCTCCTCCTATTTCATAATATAAGTTTTTATAGTATGTTATTATATGCTTTATACTATTTATTTTTATCTTTTGCAGGTATATTATACTCCTATTTTTTTTTAGTATCAATATATATAATTTTATGTTTATTGAATTATAAAATATACACTTTCAAAATTATGTAAATTATGTTATAATAATATTACTAACACATATAAAGGAGTGTATTGTATGTCATTATATTTCATGCGGCATGGAGATACTTTCTCTAAAAAAGAAAATAAAAACATGTCCGTAATTGAAGCTTCGCGATTAATTTCGCTCTCCGACCTTGGCAAAGAGCAAGTACGTAAGGTGGTTCTTCCACTTAACTTAGACTGCATTATTTTGTCTGATTCGCTCAGAACAAAGCAAACAGTTGAAATACTGCTCGAAGAAAATAATCTTTCTATTCCAGCTATTGTGGATGAAAGACTTCATCCTTGGGACTCAGGAGCATCTAACTGGGAGTCCTACTGGAATTCCTATATGGAGTTTATTGGTGGTAAGCCAAATTCCAATGTTCAGTACGAAAGCAAAGAGTCTATGATTAACAGATTGCAATCTGTTATATCAGATTATTCTGAAAAGAACATTCTGATTGTCGCACACTCAATTTTGCTTGCTACCTATTTGAAGAAAGATTTTATTCCTTTTGCCCAGATAATAAAAGTAAAATAAAAAAAAGAGCTAAACGATTTGAAGGAAATTTCAAAAAATTCTTCAAGTAATTTAGCTCTTTTTATTTTATAATTTAATTCTTTTCAAAATTATTCTTATTATAGCATCTTTTTTATAATTTTTTTATATCAGTATACATTCTTACATGATAATCATGTTTTTCATAAAAATTAATTGCTTTTTCATTATATGCAAATACATCTATTAAAACATACTCACAACCTACTTTTTTAAAATATTTTTCTATACTATTTAATAGTAGTTGCCCTATACCTTTACTTCTAGCATCCTGACTAACAATTAATTCTGTTACTTCTCCTGCTTTCGGACATTTGTAGTCTAAATAATCATACTCATCATATGGATGGATACATCCCATTATTAAACCAACAACGCTATTATTCTCAATTGCTAAATAGCATTTGCCATTATAATTATTTATCTTTTCTAAATCTATTACAGCCATTTTATCTCTGTATTCAGGATGAACTTGGTCCAAATTATCTTTATCAATTGATATTATATACTCTTCAAGTTCAACTAATAAATTTTTCACATCTTCTAAATAACTTTTCTCATATTCTATAATATTCATATTATCACCTTGTTTATAATATAAAATTTATTATCACTTAATTTTTTATGTATTTGTTTTATGTTATTAATTAACATTCTCTTCAATAAAATTAATAAATTCACTATCATCTGCCTGTCCTATTTTTTTATCTTTTTCTGTTAGATAAACATCATATTTATTTAGTTTTTTGTTAATTAATATTGAACTCAATGGGTAACCTTCTTTCATTTTTTTTGCAGGTGTATCAACTAAATAATATTCCTCTGTTATGTTTGTATATGTTGAAATTTTACCATCTTTTATAATTGCCATTCCTAATATCCACTTTGTATTTAATTTTCCATTTTTTCCATATATTTTTACAAGATTAGTATAATAATTAATCATTTCTTCATCATTTAATCTTTTTCCATTTATTCTTCTTACAAAAACGCCAGGTTGCTTATCTTCTGGAATATCATCTATATACATAGTGTCATCCATTGCCATTGTTATCATTTTAGTTGCTTCATAATATGCTTTTGCTTTTATTTTGGCATTTTCGATTGCTGTTTTCCCGTTTTCTTCTATCTCTAAACTAATGTCTATATCTTTTAATGATTTTAACAATATCCCTTTTTCTAATAACTTTTCGTAAAATCTAGCAACCTTTGATGCATTCCCTGTTGCAAATAATATTTCTTTCATTTTTGCCTCCTAATACTTTGATATCTTGTAAACTTAAATTATTATTTTAGTTTTATATTTATATTAAATAACTTTTTATTAGTTTAAGCATTTCTAAATATCTTTTTTATCATCATTTGTAACATCTCCATTACCACTTACAGGAATTGTATCACCTAAATAAGTAGGTTTGGGTTTAAATATACATTTTATAAAATCTTTATCTCGTGCTAATATTTCTCTTAATTCTCTGAAAGTTGCTCCAGAATATTGTCTTGGATCTGCGCCTAATCCATAGGCTTCCAATCCTAAACAATTTGCAGCATATAGAGCCCTATACAAATGATATTTTTGAGTAACTATTACTATTTTCTTTGCCTTAAAAATATCTCTTGCTCTATATATGCTTTCATAAGTAGAAAATCCTGCATGGTCCATAAAAATATTCTCTGAAGGTATGCCTTTTTCTATTGCATAGTTTTTCATTATATTTACTTCATCATAACTTTCTCTTCCATGGTCACCACTCATTATTATTTTATCTGACACATTATTTTGATATAATTTTATACCTTCTAATAACCTATCTTCTAGTATGGGACTAGGTTTATCTCCCCATACTCCTGCTCCTAATATAATTATGCAATCTATATCTGATAATTTGGTATAATCATTTTCTCCAAGAATTTGTTTATTTGTAGATGCTTTTACATATAAATTTATCCCTAAAACAATTATCATTAATATAGCAATAATTATTATTCCATATATTAATACTTTCTTCATAAAGCTTCTCCATAGTTTAGTAGACAAGTGCCTCACGACACAAGCCCCTATTCAGAACCGTACGTGCA
>ERZ779981.281-NODE-281-length-27963-cov-2.26319_pt1 | contig 27963 bp, 25 predicted proteins | sample MGYA00511182_ERZ779981 | MGnify/ENA primary metagenome ERZ779981 (study PRJEB29588, sample SAMEA2149539) | human gut metagenome | biome: human gut; feature: human-associated habitat; material: faeces | place: Denmark | collected 2008/2010 ... | reverse complement strand
GCTAGGAGTTCAGAAAATTCAATTTCTCCATTAGGCATTCTGAATTCTATGGTATTTTTGCCATATAGTCCAATATTTTTGAAGTTTAAACCTTTATAACGATTTTGGTTAATTTGTTGTAAGGTTTCAATTATACTTTCTTTTGTGTCTTTGTTTAGTTTTCCTTCTGTTATTGCTTCTATGTAAGTGTCTTTAGTTTTCATTGCATATTCACTTACATTTTCTCTTTTTATAGTACCTTCTTTATCTGTTATATAGTACATTATGTTTTCTACGTTGTTGTATAAGTATAAAAGCATTAGGTAGTCTTCTTTTCTTGTAAGGTATGAAGCGCCTATATGTATGTGACCACCACAGGATGAGTCAGTATAGAACTTGCATGTTTTTAATAATTCGCATACTCCGTTAAGAAGGTTCATGTCATGTATGTTATAGTGAAGTATTGGGCTTACTATTTCAAAACCACTTTTTACTGACTTGTCGCCTTTAATTAAGTAGTCGTTAAATATGCTTTTTATTTTTTCAAAATCTTTTATGTTAGTATTGCATGTTTCTAGTTCTACACCTATTGTTATTTTGTTATCTATTTTTGTTCTGTTAATTAAAGAAGTAACGTTTTCACTTACGTTAGGTTCATAACTATTTGATATTAGAAATTCCATCATGTTTTTGTCATCTAAAAAGCATGTCAGAAATGTTTTTAGATTTTGGTCTTTAACTTTATTTATAATGTTTAGTTTCAGTTTAAGAGAAGTTGTTGTTATAAACTTTTCTATTATGTAGTTTTCTTCTTCAGTACTTATTATTAATTCAGATCTATATTGCGAATATTCTTCTTTTTCCGCATATTTTTTTATTAATTCTTTATTAGTGAATGACTTTATTACACTGACTTGACTACCTATTGTTAATCTATCTAAATATTCTTCTTTTTGTTCATCTGTAAATTTAGTTATTATAAATCTTAACAAGTATATTGGCTTTTTATCTAGTATATTAAAGGCTATATCTTCATAGTAATCTTTGTTATTTATTGTTTCGGCTATTAAATATGTATAATATGATTCCATTAATGGATACATTTTCTTTAAATATTTATATCTTTCGTTTTCATCTTTAATAGATTCTCCTATTTTTTCTAATTCATATGACCCTAGAACATTTTCGTTTACAACATTATTATATACTACATCTATAATATTTGCTTTTGTTTTATGTAAGTAATTTATTTTGTCACTGTCAGCTAGATAGCAAAAGTATTTTTCTTTTTCTTCTTTAGTTAGAAATTTAAAGAAAATGTCTTTGTAGTAATAAGACTCACAATTTTTCATAACAAGGAGTATTTTTTCTTCTCTGGTTTTACATTTACTTAGATCTATTTCTCTAAATTTATTCATGTGATCAATTATACTTATATTCATAATTTTCCCCCTTTAATTAAGTACTTTTTTGGTAAGTGTTTTTTCTTCTTCATCGTATTCTAATGAAATAATTAATTTTTCTTTTTCTTTAAATAAATGTTTTTTTATGTCTATTAAAAACTTCTTCTTTTCTTCAATGTCAGGTTAGAGTTTTTAGTGTACCTATCTATGTATATTTGTTTTTCACTTTCTGTGGTAAATAGTATATCTAATAATAAATTCAACTTTTCTATTTCACTTTCTAGACTTTCAATAAATACTATTATGTAATTTATTTTTAAGTTATCTATATGCATTTTTATTACTTTTTTTTGAGTGGTTTTGTCTAATGATTTCATGTAATCTAAAAAATAGTCTCTATATATTTTGTAACAATATTTAATTTTGTCATTATCACTTAAATAAGTAAAAATATGTGTTACATAGTAAGTATCTTCATCTTCTAAGACATTTATTATGTCTTCAATTGTTTCACATCCAGTTATGTCTATTCTTTTATACTTGTATATTTTGCTATTTTATCAGTTATTTCTTTTTCCATTATAAAACCCCCGTTTGGTACCATATTATACTACAAACGTGGGGTTAAGTCAAATTATAATGTTTTTGATGTATTTTTTTTATTTATATAATCAATTATTACTTTTTCATTACTATGCATTAGTTCTAAAAAATCTAGTAAGTATACTTCGCCTTCGAAAGTGTTTTGACCTTCATATATGTCTTTAAATATTATTTTTGCTGTTTGATAGTTATCGTACTCTGTTACTTTGTAGTTACCATGTGCGATTGAATTTCTTATTCCATTTATAATGGCTTTGTTTAAAAAGTATTTAGGGTGATTTTGGTAGTATGAATTATAACTATCTATTTCTTTAATTTCAGAGTTATATTTTGTTAAGTTATTATTTAATGTTGTTAATTTTTGATTTAGTAAATCTATAACTTCTTGTTTGCCTTTTCCTGCTAGATTATTTATTTGACTAGTGGTTTTTTGAATGGAAGAATTGATTTCAGTTACTTTTTTAACTAGACTTGTTTTATATTCGTTTTTATTATTTAGGTATTTGTTATCAACTCTATAGTTTTTTACTTTAATTTTAGTAAGGTCAAGTAAACCATAGTCAAGTTTATCGTTTTCAGTGTAAACATTTTCTTCATTATTATCATAAATTTTGTCTAAGCCATATGAGAAAATGCTATTAAACATTGCGATTAAGCTAACTGCTAGTTCTTCGTAGGATAATGTAAAATTTATGTTTTTGTTAGACAAGTACTTTTTTATTACATTTATATCAGTTGATTTAGTTTTTTCCATTGCACTTAGTATGCATATATTACTTAAAGAAGATATAGCCAGTTTTGTCTTGTTACCAATTATTTCTTTTGTGATTATTTCTCCAATTATATGTTGATTATCACTATATGTCACTTCTGGTCTTGACATTTCTAATAAAGATACAGCTATTTTTTCAAAGTCTAGGTTGTCAACTTTTTTAAGTCCGTAGTCAAATTGATATTCTTTTTCATGTTCTTTTATGAACTTTCTAATTTCTTTAAAGCTATTTGTTTCTAGGAAGTTATTTGTCATTTTATCTAGCTCTTCTCTTATGTTCTTTGGTACTGGGGTGTTGTCAAGAGTTTTTGCTGTTATATATATTACTTCATGATTTTTCATGTATTTAACTATACTTTCAACGGTGGTAAGAGGTTTTTTTCTTCCTTCAGTGCCATGGCGAGTAAAAACTTTTGATTCAGTGTACTCACTTACACTAGTTCTATCGATGTATTTGGACAAAGAAACACCTATAAAATAGTTTAAGCGTTCAAGTGGAATTGTTACTAAGTCGTTTTCATCCAATATTGTAATTTTTTCATTTTCAAAATCTAAGAAGTAGTTGCCGTGAGCAATTTTGTTTCTTAATTTGTTAACTGTTGTGGCTGCATCTCCCATTAAATGATTTTTATCATAGTATAGACCATTTTTTTCAGTGAATAAAAGTTTTACAGTAGTCTCTAGTTCGTTTAATAATAATTTTGATTCGTAGTTTAAGTTTCCAGCGTTTTCTACTATATCTTCTTTTATAGATAATAATATGTTACTTGCTAAACCGAATGAGGCTACACTTGTTATTCTTTTATCTTTTAAAAAGGAGTTTATTTTGTCATTTGGAAAATTGAAAGCTAAATTTTCTAAAAATAGTGAGTATGCTTTTATGCTTCCATAGTAATTTTCAATTGTTTCTAGTTTGTTTTGTTCTAAATTCATATATTATCCTTCCTTCTTCCTTTTCTTTGTTGCTTGCTTTTTAATTTAAGTTAATTATATCATTTTATGTTGTTTTTAGTCAAATTTGTTGTTTAAATCATTTTATTATGGTACAATTTACTTGTGTTAAATTTCTTGCTTATAGTTTTAACACAAAATACAATTTAGACGATAATTTATATTTTTAGGCAAGAAAAAATATATCTATTCGAGAATACTTTTTAGGGAGTATTCTCTTTTTTTGGAGGCAAAATGAATTATGGATATCAAAATGAAAAAGATTTTGTAGAATTATTTGATAAAAAATATCTACATGAAATGGATAATAATTCTCAACTTTTTTTGAAAGATTTATTTGGTGATATTTTAGATAATACAGAAAGAATTAGATGTTGGAAAAATAAAGTTAATCAAAAGGCTGATATCTTTATCAAATACAAGAATTATATAAAAGGTGTAAGTATCAAATGTGGTAATAATAATTCTGTTCATCATGAACAAATACAAGAATTTGAAAGATATCTGGGAAAGCTTGGTATACCTTATAAAATCATTGATAAATATGTGAGTTATCATTATGGTTATAAAAAAGATAAAGATGGGAACACAGATTATGAACATCAACTTAATAGTGTAGAATACAAAAAATTTTATCAAGATGATCTAAATATTTTTAATAGTTATGTAAATAAAACAAGAATAATTATAGATATGGTAGATAGATTTATTGTTCGTGGTAGGAATTCAGAATATGATATTGACTGTTTAATTTGTGGTACAATAGATAATTATGTTTGGATAAGTAAATATGATTTATATGACTTAGTTTTGTCAAAAAAGTGTCTTCATTTCACTTCACCACATGTTGCTTGTATGACTTTGGGTCCTCAAAAAAGATGTATAATTTCTAAGGGTAATTTAAAAGACAGATATTTAGTCGCAGTTAGATGGAATTTTCTTAGAGAAGATATTATCAGTTTTAAGAATAACTCTAATCAAGGCTAGAGATGTGGGTTCGAATTTTAAATATATAAAAAAACACCAAATTTATGGTGTTAAATTTATTTGGAGCGGTTTAAATACATCTTACGAACTCGCTCTCTTTCTATATATGATTATACATCATTTTTCCTTAAATAACAAATTTTAATAATTAAAATGTCAATTTCTATGATATAATTATATATAGAAGTAAAAGACTAAAGATAATTAGTTTGTTAGGAGGATTGATTATGAAAAAAAGTTTAAAAATTACTTTAATAATTATTGGTGTTTTTGTAGGATTAATAATCTTGGATACAACCCAAGCTATAGTATTTAATAATAGTCCTATTATAAGAATAACAAAAACTTATTCAAACTCTCATAAAAAACATATATGAGTTTTCGTAGAAACTGATATTTATGACGGTGTAACACAAACAACTCGCTTTAAATGGGAAACTCATACTTTGCCTATAATAGATAATACTGATAACCTAAAAGATACTTATAAGAAAGTAAGTGATTATTTTGGAAGTGAAACTACTGATCATAGTAATTTAGGTTCTTGCTCACTAGATGAAAGTAATAATGTTGTTGTCGTTACTCTCATAGATAATAGTAAAACAAAACAGGAAGAGTTTATAAAAAATGCTAATATAAATCCAAAATATGTCAAATTTGAACAAGGTGGTCCTTGTACAACATCAGCGTTTGATTTTTATATAACAAAACCAGAAAGTCACACTGATATTAGATTTAATGATTATTATACTACTAATGATCGTACAATTTATTTGGCAGGAAATATTGGAGAGCTTTATATTAAAGATCAAGATAAAGATATTACTTTGAAAACTTATCTTTCAACTGCATTTCAAACACTTGATGATGGTATAAAACATATTACTGATAAATTAGAGTTAAAAGCCACACTGAAAGATGGAGGAACAAAAATTTACAAATCTAAAAATAAAGATATAACTATGATAGTATGTAATACTACTAAAAATGATAAAAATATATTAATTGGTGATTATTCTATGGAATATACCGAAGGAGATTGTAATAATTAATAAATTATAATTTATCAATGAGACTAGTTTGAAATATAACTAGTCTTTTTACATAAAAGAGCAGTACTTGTGTATTAGTATTGCTCTTTATCTAGGACACTTTGTAGGGTTCTTATTTCGGTAAGTACTTTTTCTAATAGTTCTTCACCATTGTGAATTCTATTCATAATCATAAAATTTCTAGCTCTTACTAAATCATGATTAAGAGCTTTTATTTGTTCTAAAATAGGTTTAATCTCATCTTTATGAATAACATTATCCATATCTTCATTTATAATTTTTCTAATATATGATGATTGAGATAATCCTAATTTTTTAACTTTATTTTTAAATCTAATTTGTTCTTCTTCGTTTATAAATACATTAATTTTTATATTTCTTTTTCTCATTTTTTCATCCTTTCTATAATTTTTAGGGTTTGGGACTTGTCCCATAGGTTAGGCAAATGTTAGGAGTACATTTGCAGTGCTGGCTAAGACAATTTTATTCTATTTGTCCTCACACTTTTTCATTAAATATAAGTTCTTTTAAAACAATTTCTTCTGCAATATTTTTATAATTATTCATCTTTTGTACCCACAATAATTGGTTTTCTTCCTTTAAATTCTCATTTAAATCTTTATCTTTTTCAGCAAGTTCATTTATTAATAATTTTAATTTTTCTTCTGCTTCTTTACCGACTGAAAAAAGAAAAGTATATAGTTTGTCCTCAATAATTAGTCTTTGATATAAAACTTTATTATTCTTTTTTAGATAATCAAGTTTTAATAATCCATATTTGTTAAGATTTTTAATTTCATCCTTTGTAATAATTTTTCTCATTTTTCATCTCTCCGTTTCTTTGCTTTTATTATAGTTATCTATAAAATCTACATTTTTAGTTTTACTATTGTATTTAAAATAGCCAATATCATTATTTGTATCTATAACTTTAATTGTATATCTATCAATTAAATAAATAGCAATAGCATCAGTATTAAAAGTATCTTTTAAGTAGTTTAAAACTTTATATTGTTCTATTGTATTAACCTGATTTTTAATAATATTATTTTTATTTAACAATTTCATAATTGGTAAGTCCATTCTTTAACATACTTCAGTTTTAGGTATTAACATTACTTGGTCTATAATAGTTTCATTACTATACAAAGGGCAATGAATAATACCATCATAATAGAAATGTTCTGATGCTAGTGTAAGTAATATCTTTCTTTCATCATTTGAATATTCATTCTTTTCTAACTTTTGAAGTGATAAAACATAGTAGTTTTTAGAATAATCATTAAGTTCATCAGTAGTTATTAACTCTTGATATTTGATACCAATATTATTGTTCTTTAAAATATCATTTAGATATTCTAAATACTCTTTACAACTTCTAGATATAAATTCATCAGTAAACTTAATATTTTTGATTTCAATGTTGTAGTTTTTATCTCTTGTAATTTCTATTTGTGATACAAGTTTATTTAATATATCTCTTTTTGCTTTACGATTTAAGCTATCCCACATAAAGGAAAAGCCAAGTTTATTAAATAACAAATAATCTTCTTCTTTTTTGTAATCAAGTTTTTTAAGTAGTTCCACTGTATATTCTTTGAAGTCATCATTAGGATCTAGTAATTGCTTTTTCTTATTTAATTTCTCAATTTCTTTTTTGATAACTTCGTTTTTATGGTTGATAGCATCTACATTTAAGTTTGATGATAGGTATAAATCTACTAACTTCTTTTCTTGAATTTTTAGTTTTTCTATTGCTTTATCAATATCACTTATGTCTTTTGATTTAGTTGAGTTTGATACAATTATTTCATTATTCATATCATACATATATCTAGTTAGTTCATTTAAAACTCTTCCTAATTTCTTTTCAATCTTGTCAGAACTATAATGAAGTCCTTTTGCTTTACAATTAACATTTTTGCAAGTTAAATGGTAGTATTCTTTTTTATTTGATGTTCCACTATATTTATAAGAAATAGTAGAAGATAAAATATTACCACATTCAGGGCATTTAATTAAAGAAGTAAATAAATGTATATGTTCTCCGTAATTAGGATGTTTATTTTTCTCTAAATTCTTTCTAGTAATGTTCCAAGTCTTTAAATCAATAATTGGTTCACAGTAATTTTCAACTTTTAGTATATCTTCAGGTTTTCTTTTATATTTGCCATATTCAAATATTCCAATATAAATAGAATTAGTTAGTATTTTATAAACTCTATCAGCTTTCCATTTACCATGACTTAAATAAGCATTATTATTTTTCATAATAGTAGCAATATTTCTTGTTGAATGTCTTTCTTTACATAGTTCAAATATTTCTTTAACAACTTCAGCTTCAATAGGTTCAATTTCTAAATGACCTGTTTCTTTGTTTCTTATATATCCATAAGGTGCTTTACTAGGGTGAATATGTTCCATAGCCATTTCTTCCATAGCTCTTTTTGTTCTTGCTCCAATTTCTTTTCTTTCTCTTTGACCAAACACTAAATTCATTCCATAAATCATTTCACCATTAGCAGTACTTACATCAAATGGTTCAAGTATTAGTTCTAATTTAACATCGTGTTCTTCTAAATAATTAAGTAGCCAAAATCCATCATAATTACTTCTTGTAAGTCTATCTACTTTAATAGCAACTAATTTATCAATCTTCTTTGATTTAATGTCTTTTAATAATCTTTGCATTTCTGGTCTCATTAAATCTTTTCCTGAATGACCGGCATCATTATAAACATCAATGATGTCATAGTTTTTCTTTTCACAGTATTCTTTAATCATTCTAAGTTGTGAATCAATAGAATATCCATTATCTTTTTGGTCGTCAGTTGAAACTCTAACATAAACTCCACATCTCACAAAATCATCTCCTTTCTTTTATATTTGAGAGAAGTTATCCTCTCACTCGTTTGGCACTTTATAAGCAAAAAGTTAAGTGTAAAATTACAATTTCTTCAAAATTTTACATATTTCTTGCAACGTATATTTTTCATTATGTTCTTTTATATAAAATTGTTTATTAGATATTTCATTAACTTTGTACTCATAAATAGTGAGTTTTTTAGGAGATAATATTAAGTATTCAGTAGGTTCGATAAACTTTAAATTTGTGTTTTCAAGAATTTTAACCTTGCCATTTCTCGTTTTAAAGTCATAGCATTTAATAATATCAATAATAGTTGAGTTAGATTTTAATCTTTCTATTGTTTTAAAATTAAGCATTAAAAAATGTCCTCCTTCCTAGAAAGAGAACATCTATATATGTCTTCCAAGCTAACAGTGAGTTAGATTTTAGACATTAAAAAACTTACAACACCATAATAGGTTCGTAAGTTGTATTCAATTGGAGCAAGTGATGGGAATCGAACCCACGTCTCAGCCTTGGCAAGGCCGCGTACTAGCCGTTGTACTACACCTGCACTTGTTCCACGTATATATAATATCATATTCAATTTGAAAAAACAAGTGTAAAATTTATGTAAAAATTTTAAATTTGTTTGACAATTATTATTTTATATAATATCATTGTTATAGAGGGTAAGAGATATGAATGATGAACAATATGAAAGCATTTTAAAAGTGATGAATTCTAGAGATGAAAATAATAGAAGAGATGCTATGTACGATTCTAGAAATTTTAGGAAACAAGAAAGAAATGTTAGAAAAGAAAAGAGAAAAAAAGAATTACTTACTAAAAAGATAATTGCACTTGTTAGTGCTGCACTTATATTTGTTGGTGTTGCTTCTATTAAAAAAAGTGTAGATAAATCTGAGGACAATAAAAGTATTATTAGTGAAATGATAGAAAATAAAGAATATACTGAGAAAATAAGAGCAATGAGAGAAATTAACAAGAAAATTGGTTCTTTAGTTAGTGATAATGATGAATTATCTAGTATATTCAGTCAATGTGTTGTACAAAATGGAGTAGATGATGTTAGATTCTTGCATGAACAAATGGCTAAAAAAATAATGGAATTAGATCCAGAATTACAAACTTATGCACTTTGTGGAGTGTTAAATAGTATGGACAATTATAGAGATACTAAGTTTGGTCATGGTGAATATACTAATGGAGACTATTTAATTCATTTACTTGATAATGTTGATGCAGATAAATTAGATGAGTTTTTAAGTCATGTTAATAAAGATGGAAGTCAAGAGTTTGATGAGTTCTTGATGTCACAACTTGAGCAAAATGATTATATAAATACAGTAGTAGATTCATTAATTGCAGAAAAGAATGAAAGTATGGGTGTTTCAAGTGGAAGAAATTGATGTTAATGTTACTAATATTAATGGTAAAGACTATATAGAGGTTGATACTATAGATGTTAATGGTATTAAATATGTGTATTTATCTAATGAAAATGATGATAAAGATTATTTAATACTTAAAGTTATCAGTGATAATGGAAAAGAATTCTATGATAAAATTGAAAGTGATGAAGAGTTTGAATTAGTTCTTTTAAACTTTACAAAAAAGCATAAGGAAGAGTTAAAAAATATTTAATTCTTTTTTTATGCTTTGTTTTTAGTTATTTTTTTCTATTAGCTTACTATCTCCAGTTTTATAGTCTATTTCTATTCCGTCTTGAATGTTTTTGACAAATATATTGAACTTTACGCCTTTTCCATTATCTTGAATAGAATATGCTTCTATTTGAACACCACTTGCAAGTAGGTTGTTACCTTCATATTTTGGAGTTACTCTATAAAGGACGTTATTGTTGGTTTCCTTGATATAGTTTGAAACCATACCCTCCCACTGTAACATTCCCACTGTATTCATTTGTCTAGTACAAGTTATTAAATTTAGTTCATTTCTATTTTCTCCAGTTAGTTGATATCCAATTAAGTGGCAACGATTATACAAATATTTTCCTGGTACTATATCATATTTTATAGTGTGCCAACCAGTTGGTTTAATCATGCCTATACTTTCTCTTTCAGTTGTAGGCATTAATTCTTTACTTATATTTGCATAGGCAATCCCAGCACGACCTAGAGAATCAAGTTTACTATACTTTTCAAAAGAATCTGTTGTTTTGTCTTCATCGTTAAAATCTGGCTCGTTATTATTTATAATTATATAACTACCTTTATCTTCCCCTACTTCAGTTACATCAGTTGAATAACTATCTGGAAAGATTTTTTTTAATAAATTAGTGGTTTCTTCATTGTAATAGAAATATAAAAATGCAGTTACTATAATAATTATTAACAATCTTTTTAATTTTTTCAATTTACTTCACCTACTATCTATGTTAATTGTAGCACGGTAAACTAAGTGTGTCAAACTACTTATGAACATATTATATTATTTTGATAAAATATACTTAGAATAAAAGGTGTAGTTAAGGAATTCCTTTTGCTGAATAAAGAAGACTATTTTATGTTGCACTAACTAGAACAAAGAATAAAGTGTTCTTGTTAGTTAATGAAGATATGAATGATAGGAGTATATTTATAAATGAAATATATCAGATTGTAAAGGAAAACTCCCTAAGCTAAGTAGCTTGGGGTTGTTTTTTTAATATTTTTATCTCAGACTTCCAATATTTTTTTGTTAAATACTTTTTTCTAAAGAAAAAGAACTATCATTAGCTCTTCTCGTCTCCTTAAAATCTAATTTATTTTAATACCATTCAATATGACATAGATCTAAAACTAGTGTGGGGGCCAATGACAAATTTTTTGTTTTAATACCATTCAATATGACATAGATCTAAAACTTATAAGAAGTTCCAAATTGATTACCCCAAGTTTTAATACCATTCAATATGACATAGATCTAAAACCATTTAATGCAGATACTCAAACTTATACATGTTTTAATACCATTCAATATGACATAGATCTAAAACTTTATTGCTTAAATGTATATTTAAGCATACGTTTTAATACCATTCAATATGACATAGATCTAAAACTTTCTTCTTCACGGTCTTCAACTGATTTTTGTTTTAATACCATTCAATATGACATAGATCTAAAACCTGGACTACGTTATAGCGATTATTATGTCAGTTTTAATACCATTCAATATGACATAGATCTAAAACAAACACCATATAATTAATATTATAAAGTGAGTTTTAATACCATTCAATATGACATAGATCTAAAACAGTGAAAGTCTTTTAAAATGCCGTATAATTGTTTTAATACCATTCAATATGACATAGATCTAAAACACTATCAACTATTGCTTGTAAATGATTTAAGTTTTAATACCATTCAATATGACATAGATCTAAAACAGTTAACTGATAAATACTACTTCCACAATAGGTTTTAATACCATTCAATATGACATAGATCTAAAACTTTAATCCTTTATTATACAATAAAAGACACGTTTTAATACCATTCAATATGACATAGATCTAAAACCTCAAATTGCTAGATCTAGCCTATACATAGAGAATATAGGTATATTAAATGGATAATCTAAGTCATAACCATTATATCACAAATTCATCTAAATCTGTATCTATTATAATTTTATTTACATTATCATTTAAATCATCATATTTATTAGTATCAATAAATATACTATTAATATTTTTCGCGAATATATATTTATATAATTCTAATAAATCTTCATTGCTTAAATAACTCTTTAAATTTATGAAAACATATATTTTTTCTTTTGATAAGTTTAGTTTAACTTCTAATAAGTCTATTAAATTGTTTAATAAATTATCAAAAAAATTCACTTCAAACTTAAATGATTTTATTATAGACTCAAAATCAAAATCATTTTTGATAGTAATTGGTATGTCTATCAAATTAACTATATTTGAAATTGAATCATAAACTTTAGAATACTCTTTAACTATTTTATCAATATTTTTTTCTTCAGAATTTTTGACAATATATTTTTGGAAGTCACTCGAATATTTTTTGTTGTATAAATCAAAGTCTAAAAAATCGCTTAATATTTCTATCTTATTTGTTAAAGTTATTTCTTCATTTTGTTTATTAAATGCAGTTATTTCTTCTATAGTGTTTCCATCTTCAATTAAGTTTAAATCTTTTATAAATCTATAAAAAAACTTTTTATTGTAAATTTCTATATTCAAAATCTTATTATCTTCAACTATAAGTTCATTATCAATATAATTAACATTAATTTTCATAAAATCACCATTCTATTTTCATCATTTATTATATTTGTTTTGCTTTTTCCAATTATGTATTCTATTTGAGAATATTGTTTTTCTGTTATGGTTAGTACTTGAATAAGCCCTTTTTTTGGTGCTTGTTTTCTTATTCTTTCTAATAAAAAAGTTGATTGCTGTGAATTTAAAACAATTTTTGAATAAACTGATTCTTGCATCATTATAAATCCTTCTTTAAGTAAAAATTTTCTAAATAACAAATAATTTCTTTTATCTGCAAAGTATATATTTGGTAAATCAAAAAATACTATTGTTCTCATAATCCTATCCCTCATAAAATATAAATCCTTCATATTCGTCTTCTTTTCCAACCGACTCTAATGTGTTTTTAACAAACATTTTAATAATGTCCTTTAATATGTATTTTTTACCACAATAATTGAAATAAGAATTAAGTAAATTTACTAAATCATATTTATACTCAGTATCAAATTTTCTATTTTTGTTATAATAAACAAAATTGTCTATTATAACTCTAAAGGGTTCCATGAGATCACAACTTAAATTAAACTGGTTAAATTCATTTTTATGATGAATACCTAATTGTGTCAAATATCCATTTATTTTTACTTCTTTATTCATTGCTGATAGTAAGATTGAATAACCATAATTTAAAGCTGCATTAATTTGATCTGCATCATGTCTGGTAAAATTCATTCCATATAGTGAATTAAAATAGACCTTAGCCGCATGCCCTTCTCTATTAGTTTTATCTCCGGTTTTTACTTCATCAACATAACTTAATAATAAATTATAATTATCTGAATGGATTTTATTTAATAATAATGATTGATTTGTAATTTTATTTATAACAATCTTTTTCCATAATTCGTCCTTGTCTTTTTGTTTCCAAGCGATTTGTTTATTAATTTTTTTGCTTGAATTGTGTCTTGAGTAATAATAAGATAATTCACCAAAAGGGTTGTGTTTATCATCACAAAATATTATGTTTGTTTTATTATCAGAAAGTTCTTTTAAAAGGTAGGCAGAAATAGATACGTTCATAGAATCAACTATTATTGTATCTATTTCAGAAAGGTGAATTAATTTTTCTTCACTTTCATTTTTTACTACCATAAACCTATTTTTATAACTTATTTTAGATTGTCTTGTTATTACTACTGTTCTAAAACTCATATTTTTTCTCTCTTATTCCTGTTATGGATTTATATATAATTGTACCTTGAGTCAATTTTTTATCTGCTAATCTCCCCATTTCATTTTTCAATTTATAATTACTTAAACTTGCGGTTTTCTTTGAACTATTAAAAATTAATAATACCTGTTTAGTAAAATTTTCTAATCTTTCCAATTCAAGTAAATCAATATTTTTGTTAAAATAATCTTTGATTTTTGATAAATCTCCATCAACTAATGGATATTTATCCTGAAGAGTTAATAAAAATTTCAATATTTCAATAAGATCTTCCTTGTATTCTAAATCATTTATTGCATCATTCTTATTGTTAAGCAATCTATTCAAGGTAAATTTCCATTTAATATAATTTTCTTTTCTTATCTTTAATTCAACAAAATTTCTTAGTTCATTTCCCTTATGTGCTATGCTATATCCACTAATAAGAACTCTTTGGTTATTAAATAATAATTCAGTATTTAAAGGAACTTTATTTTTAAGTATTTTATAATCTTTATAATTAATTTGGCTAACTATGAACTCATCTATTTTTGTTGCGTCTTTAGTAAGGAAAACAGGAATACCGATAATTTTTCTTTTTTCTTTATATTCAACTAACATGAAATATGATACATTTACGCCTGAATATCCACCATATATCTCGGTAGGTAAATTATCTTTAAGTCTAATATTTCCTTTTCCTTTTCCATAAATGGTTTGGTTATAAAATTCACCTGTATTATATTCAGTTTTATAACTTATTAAAATGTCATTTCTATATAAATTGTTTTCAATAGTTTTATTAAACGCATCAGGACTAAATATTATTTCACCAGTTTCCTTATTTATTTTATTTTTATTAAGTCCGTCAATTACTGAACTTACATTTGAATCCAAACTGTTAATAATGAAACCATATTTAAGTTTTTCTGTTTGCCCTTTTTCCTTAATTTTGTTATTTAAAGTTCTTACTAAATCATAAGTTATATTGTACTTCATATATTTTTCTTTATATTCTCCAAGTACAGCTGCCAAATAAGCATCATGAGCGTGATGATAATCGTTTAGTTCTCTAAATTTATATAATTCATATCTTTCTCTATAATTATGGGACAAGTTTGCTTTTAAATATATTACTTTAGTATCATAATAATTTTCTATAATATTAGCAACATGTTTTATAATTTGCCTTGTTTCAACTAACTGTCTATTAATAAATCCATTAATATCATCTTCGGAATATTTTTCACGAACTAAATTGTTATACTTTTTATTAGACATCAAGCCAATATTTTTTAGTCTAGTCCACCACTTTTTATTATATTCACTTCTATAATATGGTGGCAGTACAAAACTAGCTGCCTTATTTTGGTTACACTCTTTGTGTACTAATACTTTATTGTCAATTGAATCATCTTTAATTAGAGTTCTAGGTATTATGTGATCTATTTCATAAGAAATCATATCTTCGACATTTAAAGATTTACCACAGTACATACATTTTCCTTCTTGTATAAAGTATAAAAATAATTTTTGTGAATCTATTTCTTTTTCACCTAATTGTTTATTTAATTTATTGTAGTTTTCAATGCTATCTTTAGATTTTTTATATAACTCAGTTAAATACTTTTTTCTGTCTGGTTTTCTTTCTTTTTTGTCATCTCCTCTGGACATTTCAATAGAAACACTCTCTGGCTCATATCCCATATAATCAACAATTTCCTCTATGATTTTTAAAGACTGGAAAATTCCTCTTTTAACAGCAGGAGATGTTGCTAGTTCAGAAACGGTGTCTTTGTAATTAAGTTTTTTTGTATTTTTAATTTTGTTATTTTCCTTAATCATATTTTGAAATTTATACTCATCATTATTGAGAATTTGCATAAAATTTTCTTTTGTTTCAAACATTAAATCAATAATAGATTTATAAACTTCTGTTTCTTTATCTTTGTAATAAGGTAAAGTTAATAATTTTTTAGATAGTTCTCCCCAACCACTATATTTTTTTCTAAGAATTTTTGTGACTTGATTATCTGTTAAATCTGGATATGTATTTCTTACTTTACTTTCAAGTATTTCTTTGTCATTAAAAATAGTAATCCATTCTATTATTTCTTCAGCGTTTTCTTCATTATAATTTGTGTTATCAAATATTCCATTTTTTCCAAAAAAATCAACATATGATTGCATATTATTTGCAAACTTTTTATCAGCTGAGTAACCTTTTATATTAATTTCAGAATACATATCCCACTCTTTGGTTTGTTTTAAATAATTAATAAACTTTTTCTCAGTAATAGTTCCTGAAGTTTTTTCAAATAAATCTTTAATGGCATTTTGTTGTTGTTCCAATGTCATTTTTCTATCATTTACTTTAATTTGTTTTAATTCATTTAATACTTTAAATTTATTATAAAGTAGAGAGTTACTTGGCAAAGCTGGTTCATTAATAAAATATGTACAATGTGAGATCATTCTTTTTATAAACTTTTCAGCAGTTAATTCTTTATTAACAACTTCATCAAAGTTGTATGGTGTTATCTTTTTATTATCATTTCTTTCCATCCAAGCAAAACAACTTTTATCACTAGAAACTAATGGTCCAACATAATAAGGAATCTTAAACTCAAGAAGTTTGACTAATTTATACTTATCGTTAATTTTTTCACCTAAGAAGTCATAATATAACTTTTGGTTATCTATTATTTTAATTAACTCATCTCTATTTAATTGAAAAGGATATTTTCCGTTACTTGGTTCTGAAATTCTAGGTAATAATGAGTTGTTTTCAATTTTAGATTTTAAATTTTTATTATAAAAATCAATTGATTCTTCATTTATTCCTAGTTTTTCATAAGAGTTTAAAATTATTTTACAAAAATCTTCTTGTGTAATTTTATTGTGGATATATTCTTCATATTTACAATTTTCATTTTTAAATAGTTCGTTATATATTTTTTTGTTTGATTTAAAAAGTTTCTTTAGCATCTTTAAGTCTTTTTTATGTTCATCATAAATGTTAATCATTAACGAAGAAATATTATTAGATTCAGAACCTTTAAATAATCTTTTTAAAAATAATGTGTCATATAATTCTTTAAATTCTTCTAGAATTTCAATGTTCTGACCTAATAGTTCCATAAGTTTTTCATTTTCTTCATCAAAATCATTTCCATTAAAACTTATAGACATGCTTTTTTCTTCATTAGAACCAGGTATTAATTTTTCTACTTTAAATTTATTTCCAACAATCATTTTAACAAATTCAGAAGAAAATCCTTTATTATATGAATCAAATATTAATAATTCTTCTTTTAATAAATCTTTTATTTCATTTTTGGAATCTTTTAATAATATATCAGCAATTTTTTCATAATCTATTGTGACATTAAATTCACCAGTCATACATTCTTCAATGTAATGGTTAAAAGTTTCTTCTATTTTTTCTTTTAAATTTATGTTATTAACATTAAAATTACTATTTTCATACAAAAAATTACCACGATATTTAATTATGTGATGTATGGCTAAATAAACTAACCTAATATCTTTTTTATCTTTGCTATTAACAAGGTCATTTCTTAAATGATAAATAGTTGGATACTTTTTTTCTTCAGATATATTATTGATTTTTTTCCTTATATTGTTAGAGAATATGTTAAATTTGTCAAAATCTGTTAATTCGGTCTTGGTGTTATTTTTATCATTTTGAGATATAAAACTATCTTGTAATTTTTTGTAAAATTCAGAATCTACTTTATTGATTTCATTTGCAAATTCGTCTTGTAATAACTTAATTCTTTGTCTTCTCCTATCATAGCGTCTTCGTGTACTTCTTTTCAGTCTTCTATCTTTAGCAGTAGAAGCAGTATCAAATAATCTCACTCCCCAAAGAGGTTTTCCACCTTTCTTAATTATTTTTTGTTGACCTGATTCAACAACAGCCCAACCTACAGAATTTGTACCGATATCTAAAGCGATATTATATTTTTTTAAATTTTGCATTGACTTTCCTCCTTATATTTGATATGATTGTTTTGTCTTAATACCATTTAAGATGACATAGAGAGTTAAAATAAAGGCTTAGCCCTAAATAACTACATTTGTGTAGTCGGTTGTTAGCAGCCGATTTTTTTGTTTATCTCATCTTACTAACATTGTACCATAATATTAATAAAATTTCATTTATTTTTTTATTATTTTATTTAAATTTATCTAATGTTTTTACCAATATAATTTAAATCACAAAAAAGCAAGCCTAAGCTTGTATTATTTAAACTTCTTTATGATTCTAAGAGTATTTAAAATTGTTAATAAAGTTACACCAGTATCAGCAAACACTGCAAGCCACATACTTGCAAGTCCTACAACACTAAGAACTAAAATTACTACTTTAACGCCAATTGCAAATATCAAATTTTCTTTAATAATATGTTTAGTGTATTTACTAATATTTATTCCAAGTGGTATCTTATTTAAATCGTCATTGACTATTACAATATCGCTTGCTTCAATTGCTTGGTCTGAACCTACACCACCCATTGAAATACCTACACTACTTCTTTTTAATACAGGTGCATCGTTTATTCCATCTCCGACAAATATAGTTGGACCGCTTTCTTCTACTTTCTCATAAGCCTTAAATTTATCAGTTGGAAGCATTTCATATTTTATTTCATCAATTCCTAAAATTTCACCAATTTCTAAAGCAATGTCTTTCTTATCTCCAGTAAACATATAAGTCTTAATATCATTCTTTTGAAGACTTTTAATAACAGTACTAGTGTTCTTTTTAATTCCATCTTTTATAAATATTGAAGCTACGTGTTTTCTGTTAATATGCATATGAATACTTGCAATTTCCTTGCATTCGTCCATTTTATTATTTCCAATACTTACTTGTTTATCATCAAGTTGAAAAGTTATTCCCTTACCACTAATCTCTTTAAAGTTCTTAATTTTAGAGTTATCAACATTTCTATTACTAATACTCATTATACTTTTAGCAATTGGATGGTTACTCAAACTTTCTCCCATCAAAAGTATTTCCATTATATCGTCTTTATTGTACTCGTCAGTCAAGTCTTCATCCTTTATATCAATATTTGTCACTTTAAAAGTTCCATTAGTTAAAGTACCAGTCTTATCAAATATTATATTTTTTGCACTACTTAAACTATCTAAATAATTACTACCTTTTACTAATATTCCGTTTTTACTACATACACCAATTCCAGTGAAATAAGAAAGTGGCACGCTTATGGCAATTGCGCATGGGCAAGATATTACTAAGAATGTTAGTCCCCTATAAATTGAAGAAGACACGCTTACTCCGAAAAGTGGAAGAACAAGCATAACTAAAATACTAAGTACTAATACAACTGGTGTATATATTTTACTTCCTTTACTAACTATAGTTTCAGTTTTAGTTTTCTTATCAGTAGCAGACTCAAGCATTTCAAGTATCTTACTTACAGTAGAGTCTTCAAATGTACTTGTTGCTTCAACCAAAATAATATCTCCTAAGTTAATACTTCCTGATAAAACTTTATCTCCTTCTTTAATAAAAACCGGTTCACTTTCTCCAGTAAGTGCGGAACTATCTATAGAAGTAGCCCCGCTTTTAATAATTCCATCTACTCCAATTTTTTCTCCCTTTTTAACTAAAAGAATATCTCCTACTTTGACATCTTCTACTAAAATGTTCTTAACTTCTTTACCAACTTTGATATTAACTGTTTTATCAGTCAAATCCATTAAATCTTTTATAGAATTTCTAGAATTATTAATAGCTTTTTCTTCAAGTATTTTTCCTATTGTATAAAGTGTAATTACCATTATTCCTTCAAGAACATTACCAAGTGATAATGCGCCTAAACAGGAAACTGTAATTAGTAAATTTTCATTAATTGTCTTGCTCTTAATTAATAGTTTTAAAGAATTTATAATACACCTATATAATAGCATAGAATAACTTATTACATAAAGTATCCATTTTAAATATGTAGGCATTTTAACAAAATATCCAATTAGTCCAATAATAACTGCAATAACTAATATGCTAAAATGATATTCTTTTTTAATATTTACTTCTTCATCTGTAATAAATGCATCAGGCTCTACTTCTTTAACAAGTTTGTTTAACTCTGGAAGTGTAAACTCTTTATCAGATCCATAAATTAATTTCTTTGTATTAAAGTTAACTATTACGTTTTTGAAATCTTTATTTTCATTTAAACTTTCTTCAACTTTTCTTGCACAATTAGCACAGTCTAAATTGTTTATGTTATATTTATATTTTTTCATTATTTTTTCTCCTTCTTATGTCCAATATGGTATAAAGCAACTTCAAATACTTCGCTTACGTGTTCATCATCTAATGTGTAATATACTTCTTTTCCGTCTTTCTTACTTTTTACAATACTCGCCTCTTTTAAAGTTTTTAATTGATGGCTTATACTAGATTTAGTCATATTAAGTAAGTTTGCAATGTCACATACACATAGTTCGTTCTTGTCGAGTATAGATAATATCTTAGTTCTTGTGGGATCTCCTACTATCTTAAAAAACGAGGCCACTTCATTTATTACTTTATCGCTAAGCATACTTTTTTTAACTTCTTTTACTACACTTTCATGTATTACATTACAGTCACAATTATATTCATTAATACTCATATTTTACATCCTTTCAGTTGAACTTTTACTCAACTAATTATATTATAGTTGAACAGGTACTCAATTGTCAAGTAAAAATTAAAGCACTTTTATTTCAAGTACCTTATTTACTTCTTTTTGTTTCGTTTTCCATTAAATAATCATATCTTGCTTTTAATAATTGTTCTTTGTAGTTAAATATCTCTTTATTATATTCACCTATATTTATTGGTTTTACTTCCTTTTGATTTTCTAAATCACTCATAAATTTCTGGTTAAGTCTTTTTTGATATTCAAGTATTCTTAATAATTCTTCATTCATAACTTTGAACATTTCATTTCTCACTTCAATATTAGAGGTTGTTTCATTTGCTGATAAACATCTAATGTCTACTTCGTTTAAGGGATAGTTTTTATTTATAAAATTATGTATAAATTTACTTAAATCAAAATAGTAATCAAGTAATCCCATACTTTCTAAAACTTCATAATTTATTTCTTTCATTTTTTCACCTACTCTCTTGCACTCTTCTTAATAAGTTTAGCATGCACTACATATCTTTCTTTATCATTAGCGCATGTACTAAGTGTTAATATTTTATCACTTGAAGTTAATTCTGTTTTAAAATCATATTTACTTCTATTTTTAATAGTTGTTAAAAAATCATTAAATTCTGTATCATTACTAAAGTCTGTTTTGATGTAATAACTTTCTTCTTCTATTTTATAAACACTAAAGACTTGCCAAAGGGTATTTTCTAATTCTGTTGATATTCTTATTATGTGATTAGATTTATTTTGATACCATGAAGAATACTGTGTCATGTATAAAGAGCCAAACATTGTTTTATCCATTCTTCCATGTGCATATAGTATTGTGTTTTTGTTATTTAAGTCTCTATTATTTCTGTAATCCATAAATACCCATCCAGCATTATTGTAAGTTTTGTCATAGGAATGGGATAAGTAGTAGTCGTTATCTCTACTTCTTACAAATGGATAGTTTATGTTAGTATTATTAACGTTTATCCATCCAACTGTTTCATCATTGATTTTTTTTAAGTTGTTAAAATCTACATTTATTAAAGGAAAATTAACATAATACCAGTAGTCACTTGTTTTTTCTTCCTTGTCACTATTAATTAATTCTGTATTATCATCATCTTTGATTTCATCTATTTTTACTTCTTCTGTTATTTTATCAATTACGTCATTATTATTATTTCTATCTTTTAACCATGTTTTTATTTTAGTTAAACTAAAAACTAGTATAACTGTGAACACGAAAATTATAATAATTAAAAAAAGTCTATCCTTTCTAAATCTCTTTTTTATTACTTGCATATCTTCACCTATTTAATTATATAAAATTGTGTAAAGTTTTTCAACTTTTTAATTAAATTTTTAAAAAGCAATTGACATTTTTAAAAAAATTTTATATCATTTAATTAGCATAGCAGAGAAATAGCTATGCGGATCACTCTTACGATCTTTTAAGGTGAGAGTGTATTCAACCAAAACCCCCTGAAGGAGCCGAAAGGCTCCACTTTTTGTTTGTTTTAAAAGGTTTGAAACTACTTGGTATTTTTAGGTACAATTTTAGGTACACAAATTTAGAAAAAGACATTATTATCCTGACAAATCTAATGAATTTTTTATATTTTCATTAGTCTTGTCAGAGTTTATTTATTCTTAATGTGTATAATACTGACAAAAATAAACTTTTATGTTATAATTTTATTAGTGGAGGTGCTAAAATGTCTGAAAAAGAATTAGATTCAAGTAAAAATGATTATATTGAAACAGAAACACCTAAAAACTATGTAAAACAATTAGAATGGGATATGGCTATTGGACTTCAAGAAGTAGATAACTTAAAACCATCTAAATATTTAGAAAAACTATTACAAGAAAATGTAACAGGTGAAAAAACTATTTATGAAGTAGAAAAAGAATTAAAAGAGTATTATGTAGAAAAAGAAAAGAATAATGATGTTAATCATAATGAATTAGAATGTGATTTAGTTTCTACTAGAATAGTAGAGTTATTACAGGAAGATAACTTTGAATTATCTATAAATTATTTAAAATATGTTCATAAATACTTATTTCAAGATGTCTATGAATTTGCAGGAGAATTTAGAAAAATAGATTTTTCTAAACATGAAAGAATTTTAAATAATGATTCTGTAGCTTATGGTGATCATAAGCTATTAGAGCAATCACTAGATTATGATATAACACTTGAAAAAAATAAAAATTATAAAGAAATGAATATAGTTGATGTAATTAATAATATAACTGATTTTTCTAGTAGGATATGGCAAATACATCCTTTTAGAGAAGGTAATACTAGAACTACTGCACTATTTATAGAAAAGTATCTAGTATCATTAGGCTATAATGTAGATAATACTTTATTTAAAGATAAATCAGTATATTTTAGAAATGCATTAGTAAGAAGTAATTATTTTAATAATTATTTAAATATAAAGGAAGACAATAGTTTCTTAATTAAATTTTATGAAAATTTATTATTAGGTAAAAATAATAATTTACACTCAAAAGATTTAATTGTAGAAAAATTATTTAATAAAGAGAATTAAAAAAGAGGCGCTAGTACAGGCTTATTAAATTAATGAGTTTTTGTATTGGCGTTTTTTAGTGAAATTAAAAAACATTATTTATAGCAGGTAAAACTTTAAGTTACTAGAAAATTTTGTAATCATTAAAGAAAATAAAACAATAATAGAAAGTATTAATTGTTTAAACAAAAAGGGAGTAATATTATGAACAACTTTAATCCAAAATATGATGATAATAAAAAAGTGTAAATGTCAATATTTTATAAAACTAGTTAAATTAGAACCAGGTCACCCCCTGAAGGAACCGAAAGGCTCCACTTTTTGTTTGATTTATAAGGGTTTGGATCCTACTTGGTAATTTTAGATACACTTTTGGGTTCACTAATTTAGAAATAGCAATTTGTAAATGTCAATATTTTTTGTATTTTTATTAGTCTTGTCAGAGTTATAATTTATTTATTTTTAACGTGTATAATTTAAGTATGATTTAAGCAAGATATGTTGTATATTTTTCAATAAAATGGTATAATATAAATAGCAAAATGGGGTGATTTTAATGGATAAATATATTCCACCATTTGAGATATCAAATGAAATGTTAAAAATAGTTTCTGATATTATGGAAAAAATTGGTAAATTAGATTCTTTTACTAATTTAGATAAAACACCATATTTAAGAAAACAAACTAAAATCAATTCAGTTCACTCTTCAGTTGCTATTGAAAATAATCCACTTAGTTTAGAACAAGTAAAAGATGTTATCAATGGCAAATTAGTTATTGGTGAACAAAAGGACATTCAAGAAGTTAAAAACGCTTATAAAGCATATGAAATGTTAAAAGATATTAATCCATACTCTATTGATGATTTAAAAAAAGTTCATGGAGTTATGACTTTCTTAGTTGAAGAAGTATCTGGAGAATTCAGAACTTCTTCAGAAGGTGTATTTGATGATAATGGAAATTGTATATTTGTATGTCCACCAGGAGATAGAGTTAATTTATTAATGAATGATTTATTTAAATGGTTAAATGAAAATAAGGATACAATTCATCCTTTAATTTTATCAAGTATATTCCATTATGAATTTGTATTTATTCATCCATTTACAAATGGTAATGGTAGAACAGTTAGATTATGGCAAAATTCAATTCTTTATAAATGGAAAGATATTTTTGAATATTTACCAATTGAATCTAAAATTCATAAATATCAAGATGAATACTATGATTCAATAGCAAAGTGTCATAAAAATGCCAACTCAAATGTATTTATTGAATTTATGTTAAAAATGATAGATGAAACTTTAGATGAAGCAATATCTACTTCTCACCTACCAATTACAAATGAAACAATTAATATAAATAAATTATTAGAAGTTATGGAATCTGGTAAACCAATAACATCAACTGAAATAATGGAAAAATTAGGAATAAAATCTAAAGAAACTTTAAGAGGACAATATCTTGATCCTGCTATTAAACAAGGTTTAGTTAGTTTAACTATTCCAGATAAACCAACAAGCAAAAATCAAATGTATTATAAAAATTAATTTAAGTAAGTATTAAGCAAGAATTAAGCAAGATAACTTTTAACGAAATAGTTATCTTTTTTCTTGATAAAAATAATAAAACAATCTAATGATTGATTATTAAAAATTATAAATAAATACTAAAATATATTTGTATGTCTATATTTTACGGATAAGAAAAGAAAAATGAAATGTCCGTAAGAAAGCTTAAAGAAAATAAAATAACAAAAGATGGAAGATCTTGGGTATTTATACAATATAGTAAAGATTTAGATGGTAAAAGACACCAATACCAATCAAAAGGACTGAAAATGAAGCATTACAAGCTGAAAATGAAGCATTACAAGCTGAAAATGAATATTTAAATAAATATAAAGATGTTGAAGTAAATCCACATATGACATTTAAAGAAGCCTACACTATATGTTATGAATATCAGAAAGATAAAATAAAAGATTCTACTCTTAAGACATATGGAGAAAGGATTAAATATATGGGATTACTAGATAATGTAGAATTAGTAAACTTAGATTGAGATTTATATCAAAAATGGAGAGCACAAATTATTAAAACAAATCTCTGTGATAGATATAAAACAGATATTCAATAATTAATAAAGCAAGTTATTAACTTTGCTGAAAAACAGTGGGATTTTAATTTAAGAAATTTCTATAAAAAATTAGAACCTTTTAAAACTCCAGTAGCATTAATTTGATTAAAACTTTATTTAAAGATTTTAAAATTGAATTTATTAATCATATTGAAGATTTTTATGAATCAAATGGTAAAACTTATTCTTCATTTCATTATCATGTTTTAATAAAAAAATAAAATAAATAATTATATATGTTAAAAGATACCCTAGAATATGTTAAATGGGTATCTTTTTGGTATGTCTAAATTGAATGACATTTTTTCTTTTGTAACTGGATGGTAGAAACTTAGTGATATTGCAAATAAGGCTATATTTGTTTTTAAGTCAGCATTTTTATTATATCTTGCATCTCCAATTAAAGGATGATTTCTACTTGAAAACTGTACTCTTATTTGATGTGAACGACCAGTATGTAAGTTTATTTTTACAAGACTCATGTTATCTTTATAAGAAATTAAGGTGTAGTCTAAAATAGAAAGTTTACCTTTTTCTTTTGTTGTTATATAACTAGTGTTAGTTTTTTCGTCTTTTATTAAGTAGTCTGTGAATGTGTCACTTTTGTTCATTTTTCCTTCAACAACTGCGATGTATGTTTTAGCAAATTTATTTTCATTTATTTGTTTACTAAGCCTAGAAGCAGCTTTTGAAGTTTTTGCAAATACCATTACTCCTCCGACAGGTCTATCAAGTCGGTGGACAAGTCCTAAGTAGACGTTACCTGGTTTGTTATATTTTACTTTTATATACTCTTTTATAATAGTTAGTAAATCTTTGTCTTTTGAAGAGTCCTCGCATACTGGAATATTAGGTTTCTTTTCTACTACTATTATGTGATTATCTTCGTATAAGATATTTAACTCAGTCAATTCTTCCATATATTCCACAAGGAAGTACTAAGTTGTTTTCTGTTATTGGTAATCCTATTTCTCCTGTTTCTATATTTTTTCCTTTAAAATTCATGCTTAAAATGTTATTTAATGATGTTGGGCTTACTCCTGTTGTGTATGAATTAATTAAAACAAATGAATAGTTTTCGTCTAATATGTCTTTTACTTTTAGAAGTAATTCTTTTAGATTATCAACTAGTCTCCATACTTCGCCATTTGGACCTCTTCCATAACTTGGTGGGTCCATTATTACTCCGTGGTATGTTCTTCCTCTTCTTTTTTCTCTTTCAAGGAATTTTATAACATCATCTACGATAAATCTGATTTTATTGTTTTCTAATTTACAAAGTTTCATGTTTTCTTTAGCCCACTCAGTCATTCCTTTTGAAGCGTCTACATGCACTACTTCTTCTGCACCTGCAATACTAGCTGCCATTGTAGCACATCCAGTATAAGCAAATAAGTTTAGTACTCGCATATTTGGACCAAAAGCACTTACTTTTTCCATTATGTAATCCCAGTTTGTTGCTTGTTCAGGGAAAATACCAGTGTGTTTAAAGTTTGTTGGACTTACTTTAAATGTTAAGTTTTTATAGTTTATGTGCCAACTACTTGGAAGTTTTTTCTTGTATTCCCAGTATCCACCACCTTTGTTACTTCTATGATATACTGCGTCAGATTTATTCCAAATGTTACTATTTGTTTTATCCCAAATTATTTGTGGGTCAGGTCTATTAAGGATTACACTACCCCATCTTTCTAATTTTTCTCCGTCTCCACTTGCAAGTAATTCATAGTCTTTCCAATTATTACTTATTCTCATTATTATCTCCTAACTATTTAAACCTAGCATTTAGCTAGGTCTTTTTTATAAATTTACATTGTGATAAATGTTACTAACATCATCTACTTCTTCAAGCATTGTTAATATTTTATTAAATGCAGCTAAGTCTTCTCCTTCTAATGTAACCATATCTTTTGCATATTTTCCAATTTCGTCTACTTCAAAAGATATTCCTGGGAATGCATCTTCTAAAGCTTTTTTCATAGCACTATAGTTACTAGGTTCAGAGTAAACTATAATTAAGTCGTCATCAGTTTCCATATCATTCATGTCAACATCAGCATTTATTAACGCTTCCATTACTTCGTCTTCAGTATGTCCTTTAAAGCCAAGTGCACATAAGTTCTCATACATATATGAAATTGCTCCTTGACCTGCTACTTTCATTGCTGTTTTGTTTGCAACTGTTTTTATGCTTGCAACTGTTCTATTAACGTTGTCACTTAAGCATTTTATAATTAAGTTACTTCCGGCTGGACCAAATGCTTCATACTCACATACAGTGTAGTCTTCACCGACACCTTTGTTAACTTTGTCTATACTTCTTTGTATTACATCGGCTGGTACTTGTTCTTTTTTAGCTTTTTCTATTAAACTTCTAAGCGCAAGATTCCCGTTAGGGTCTGTTCCCCCAGTTTTTGCTACTTGATATATCTCCTTTGCATATATTGAATATAATTTTGATTTCATTGCTGCTGTTTTAGCCATCGATGCAGCTCTTACTTCATGTGCT
>ERZ779981.276-NODE-276-length-28105-cov-1.73975_pt1 | contig 28105 bp, 23 predicted proteins | sample MGYA00511182_ERZ779981 | MGnify/ENA primary metagenome ERZ779981 (study PRJEB29588, sample SAMEA2149539) | human gut metagenome | biome: human gut; feature: human-associated habitat; material: faeces | place: Denmark | collected 2008/2010 ... | reverse complement strand
ACAGGTGGTATGGAAACGCTGTCTGGATATGAATGACCGTGTCCTTCGTAATGTGGTTGTGGGACTTGGAAATAAAATGGACGGAATGGTGCGTGAGGATCATTTCGTAATCACGGTAGCATCCGAAATTATGGCGATTTTATGCCTTGCCGAAGATATGAAAGATTTAAAGAGACGTCTGGGACGGATTATCGTGGCATATACGTTTGACGGCAAGCCGGTAACTGCAGAAGATTTGCAAGCAGTCGGATCTATGGCAGCTCTGTTAAAAGATGCGTTAAAGCCGAATCTGATCCAGACACTGGAGCATACACCGGCGCTCGTTCACGGAGGACCATTTGCCAATATCGCACATGGATGTAACAGCGTGCGTGCTACCACAACTGCTTTAAAACTTGCCGATTATGTAATTACCGAGGCGGGATTCGGTGCGGATTTAGGTGCGGAAAAATTCTTTGATATCAAGTGCCGGAAGGCAGGGCTTCATCCGGATGCAGTGGTACTCGTTGCAACGATCCGTGCATTAAAATATAATGGCGGAGTTTTAAAGGATGAATTATCCAATGAAAACCTTGAGGCATTAAAGAAAGGAATTGTCAATCTGGAGAAACATATTGAAAACCTTCAGAAATTCGGTGTGCCGGTCGTTGTCACATTGAATGCATTTGTTTCGGATACAGAGGCAGAAACCGCTTATGTAGAACAGTTCTGCAAAGAGCATGACTGTGAATTTGCTCTGGCAAAAGTATGGGAAAAAGGCGGAGAGGGTGGAATTGCTCTGGCAAACAAAATTCTCGAGACACTTGAAAAGAAAGAAAGCCATTTCCATACACTCTACAGTGATGATCTTGGACTGAAAGAAAAGATCGAGACGGTTGCAAAAGAAATTTACGGTGCCGATGGAGTTACCTATTCTCCGGCAGCGGAGCGGGAACTGAAACGAATTACGGATCTGGGTATGGCAAACTTCCCGGTATGTATGGCAAAGACACAGTATTCCTTGTCGGATGATGCGAAGAAACTCGGAAGACCGACCGGGTTTAAGATCAATGTCCGGGAAGTATATGTTTCTGCCGGTGCCGGCTTTGTCGTTGCTGTCAACGGTTCGATCATGACGCTTCCGGGTCTGCCAAAGAAACCGGCAGCTTACGGAATTGATGTCAATGATGACGGTGTAATCACAGGATTGTTCTAAGGAGATAAGGGCATGGCAAAGATCATAGATGGAAAGAAGATTTCAGCGGAAATCAAAGAAGAATTAAAGACAGAAGTTGCAGCATATGCGGCACAGGGAAAAACATGTGCACTTGCGGTCATTCAGGTGGGCGCAGATCCGGCATCCAGCGTATATGTCAGAAATAAAAAGAAAGCCTGTGCATATATTGGAATAGAGTCGCTTTCGTATGAACTTCCAGAAGAAACCACGGAAGAGGAACTGCTTGCATTGATTCAGAAACTGAATGACAATCCAGATGTTCATGGAATTTTGTGCCAGCTTCCACTCCCGAAACATATCTGCGAAGATCATGTGATCCAGGCAATTGATCCGCAAAAAGATGTCGATGGTTTTCACCCGCAGAATGTCGGTGCACTTGTGGTTGGGAAAAAAGGATTTGTCTCCTGCACGCCCGCCGGTATTATCCAGCTGTTAAAACGCAGCAATATTGAAATTGCCGGAAAGCACTGTGTGGTAATCGGAAGAAGCAACATTGTCGGAAAACCGATGGCGCTTCTGATGCTTCGGGAAAATGCAACGGTTACGATCTGTCATTCACGGACCGAAAATCTCAAAGAAATCTGCAAAGAGGCGGATATTCTGATTGTGGCCATTGGAAAACCACGTTATATCGGTGCCGATTATATCAAAGAAGGAGCGGTTGTCATCGATGTCGGAATTCACAGAAATGAAGAAAATAAGCTGTGCGGGGATGTCCGTTTCGAAGAGGCAGAGCAGATCGCTTCTTATATTACACCGGTTCCGGGTGGTGTTGGACCGATGACAATTGCGATGCTCATGCATAACTGTGTAGATGCCATGAAACTTTATTCATAAAACAGATAGGGGATAGATGATGAAGTGTATTTATTGCGGTGAGGAATTAAAAGAGGGGAGTCTGTACTGTCCAAAATGCGGGAAAGCCGTACAGATTGTGCCGGACTACAATATTTACGATGATGATTATCTGAATCAGGTTCTTACGGAAGAATCCCAAAAGATTTCCGGTTCGGGACCGGACAGAAATAAAAAACCGGCACCTGCAGAGACAAAACATACGGGGAAAAAACACCTTGACCCACGCCAGAAAAAAATTATCTTCCTGGTTCTCGGAATCGTATGCGTGCTTATTTTTGCCCTGTTAATTCTTGGAGCAGCAATACGTTCCAATCATGCCAATTCCTTCGATTACCAGGTGGGACTGGCAGAGAAAGCACAAAAAGCCGGAGATACCAAAAATGCAATTGCCTGCTATGAAAATGCATTGGCATTGGATAAAAACAGTATTGAAGTCCGGCTGGCTCTGGCAGAACTGTATACTGAAGAAAACGATTATGATTCGGCACTTGTTTTATATCAGGAAGTGATCCGTGCGGACAGGAAAAATCGTCAGGCATGCAAAGGACTGATTGCCATTTATGAGAAGCAGAACAATACCGATGCCATACTTTCTCTCTCCGAGGCTGTGGATGACAGTCTGAAAGATCTTTTCGCCGATTATCAGGTAGAGGGACCACAGTTCAGTTTAAAGAGCGGAAGTTTTGAAAATGCCCAGATACTACAGATGCTTTCCACAAAAGGCTATGAAATTTATTATACGGTAGACGGGTCAGATCCAAAAGAACGCGGATTGCGATACACAGAACCTGTGAAACTGGATGAAAATAATAAAACCTATACCGTAAAAGCGGTATGTAAAAACGAAAAGGGAATTTACAGTGAGGTAACAGAGGCAAGCTATAAAATTTTAATCCCGGCACCGGATGAACCGATTGTTTCCCCGGACGGTGGAGATTTCGGCGTGGAAACTTCCGTAACGATTACCGTTCCGGACGGCTGCAGTGCTTACTATACCTGGGATGGAAGTACGCCGACTGCTGCCAGTCATCTTTATACGCAGCCGATCAAAGTTCCGGAAGGAAACAATATTCTTTCGGTTGTGATCATTGATCATACGACGAAATTAAGTTCGGATGTATATAGAGGAAATTTTATTTATTATTCACAGGACTATACAGCAGAAGATGATATAGATGATCCTGCAGACAATGCAGAAGAATAAAATAATATAGAAATTGTTAAAAATCAAACAGGGAGTGTGATTGCCAATGCTTTATAACTGCATGGACATATCAACACTCCCTGTTGTGGAAGAGGTGGTTTAATCTTCCAGAAATTCAATCTCATCTTTTGCCATATGGCTGATTCTTGCAAGGGGATACACATCAAATCCCTGAGAAACCAGTTTTTCATGTCCCGGCTGAAATGCTTTTTCGATCAGGACACCTACACCTGCAATGGTAGCGTGCGCTTTGCGGATCAGACGGATGGCTCCGGTAGCTGCTTCTCCGTTTGCCAGAAAATCATCAATGATCAGGACATGATCTTTTTCTGAGACAAATTTAGAAGAAAGCGTCAGTTCATAACTTGTTCCTTTGGTAAAGGAAGTGACCTCTGTCTGGAACAGATTGTCGTTTAAAATCTTAGAAGGCTGTTTTTTTAAGATAATCATAGGAAGACCCATGCACATAGCTGTCATAAGAGCCGGAGCAATGCCGGAACTTTCAATGGTTGCAACCTTTGTGATGCCCTGATCTTTGAAGTGTTCCGCAAAAGCTTCCCCGATGTGCTGCATCAGTACCGGATCTACCTGATGATTGATAAAACTGTCTACTTTTAAGATATCTTCATTGACAGCAATTCCATCTTTTTTAATTCTTTCCTGTAATTCTTTCAATTTCGTTACCTCTCTTGTATTTGTTGATTACAGTATATCATTTTTCACTACAAATTTACAGAGAAATATAGTAAAATAACAACATGAAAATAACAATTATCTGCGTAGGCAAAATAAAGGAAAAATTTTATACGGAAGCCATCAGGGAATATTCCAAACGACTCAGCCGCTACTGTACGTTATCCATTACGGAAGTGGCAGATGAAAAGACGAAAGAACAGGCAAGCGAAACCGAGATTGCCATGGTCAAAGACCGGGAAGGGGAGCGTATTTTAAAATCCATCCGTCCAGACGGCTATGTGATTGCGCTGGCGATCGATGGAAAACAGCCGGATTCGATAGAACTTTCCCGTGAAATTGAAAAACTCGGGCTTGGCGGAGTCAGTCATATTTATTTTGTAATCGGAGGATCTCTTGGATTATCCGACAAGGTTCTTAAGCGGGCAGATGCACGACTCAGCTTTTCGAAGATGACATTCCCCCATCAGCTGATGCGTGTGATTCTGCTGGAACAGATTTATCGTTCTTACCGTATCATGCATCACGAACCATATCATAAATAAAGAAGAAAGGATCATTTGGTATGCAAAAAGCAATACGTCTGGTTACCCGGTTTTTAGCCAAATGCCAGAAAGACAAAATAAATGCTTATTCCGCACAGATCGCTTTTTTTATTATTTTATCCATCATTCCGTTTCTTATGGTGTTTTCTTCCATGCTTCAATATACCAGTATCACGGAGGATATGGTATTTGAAATCATAGAAAGAGTCATGCCGCAGTATGTTGCTCCGTTTCTGGTTACCCTTGTAAAAGAAATCTATACAAGATCCATGGGAATCATTTCGGTCACGGCAATTATTGCCATATGGTCTGCCGCAAAAGGCATTCAGTATATGGCAGATGGTCTGAATGCGGTTCACGAATTAAAAGAGACAAGAAACTGGTTTGTACTCCGATTCTGGGCGGTTATTTATACCATTGTTTTTCTGGTTGCGATTGTATTTACGCTTGTTGTGCTGGTTTTTGGAAACAGTCTGCGGCATTTAGCGGCAGATTATCTTCCGTTTATTGCACATCTCGTAAAAATAATAATCAAATTCCGGGGGCTTATCATGTTACTTCTTCTGATCCTGTTTTTTGACGTGATTTTTACCGCACTTCCGAATACAAAGCTTACCTTTAAAAGCCAGCTTCCTGGAGCCACGGCATGTGCAGCTGCATGGTATGTTTTTTCCTTCGGGCTTTCGATCTATGTTGATTATTTTAATGGATTTTCCATGTATGGAAGCCTGACAACCATTGCCCTGATCATGCTCTGGCTGTATTTTTGCATGTATATTATGATGATGACCGTAGAATTTAATGTATTTTTGGAAGCGTACCGAAACGGATCCCTGAATTTAGAGACATAGGACGGGTTCGCTTTTCATATAGTGAAGTATGAAAAGCCATTCGAATCAAACCAGACACAAAATAAAACAGGAGCATCTCGTAGAACAAATGGAACTGCCAAAAGACATTTTCCTGGGAATGCCGCTTCTTTCCATGGAGGGGAACCGTACACTTTGTATCGTTAACCACCGTGGAATTATAAAATACTGTCCGGAGGTGATCGGAATTGCAACACAATCCTATCATATCCGGATCGTCGGAAGGAGTCTGTCCATCCGGAAATATTCGGCGGATCTTATCGAAATTTCCGGATATATGCAGGAGATCACATTTCTGCCATGATAGAAAGGTTTCTTCGATTCGTCAATGGCAGTCTTTTGGTTTGTGTATGCGGAAGCAACATTTCCCGTTTTTTAAATTTATGTGCACGTCACGAAATTATGTTCTGGAAGATACAGCCGGATTCTCCGACGCAGGTTTCTTTTTATATCCGGTTGCAGGATCTGTATGAACTGCGTCCATATCTGCGGAAAACAAAAACGAGAATCCACATCAGAAAAAGGATCGGCTTTCCGTTTTTCTGGCAGAAATACCGCGCAAGAAAACTTGGAATTTTTGTCCTTTTGTGTGTCATGGCAGGAGTCTGGGTGCTCAGTACGAGAATCTGGAGAATTGAAATCAAAGGGAATTCCTCTCTGGGAGAAGACGCCATTCTGGAATATTTAAGTGCACACAACGTTACCTATGGCATGCCGGCAAAGGAAATCGACAATGATGCACTGGAGCTGTCCCTGCGTCAGGACTTGGAACCGGTGATCTGGGCAAGTGTATACGAAACGGGAACCCGGCTGGTTGTACAGATACAGGAGAAAATTTCTTCTCACGAGGAAACGAAAGAAGCAGAGGGCACCTGTATGGATCTGGCGGCATCTGCGGATGCTACGATTGCATCGGTCATTACAAGGAGCGGGCTTGCCAAAGTGAAAAAGGGTGATAAAGTGAAAAAAGGCGATGTGCTGGTCTGTGGACGGCAGGAAATTCTGGATGATAACGGGGAAGTGCGGGAATACTATTATAAAAGCGCCGATGCCGATGTATATGGATATACGATGCATCCCTATGAGGACTGGATTTCTTCCAAAATGACTGAAAAAAAAGAAACCGGTAATAAACACAAACGATATTTTCTACAGGTTCTGAATTGGCGCCTGGTAACTCCGGCTTTGCATGCGGAGTATGCATCGGAGCGTTCTGTAACGGATACCCGGCAGTTTTGCCTGCAGGACAGTTTTTATCTTCCGGTTTATTTTGGAGAAATCACAACGTCTGAGCTGCAGGAAAAGACCGTTATGCTGACAAAAGAACAGGTAAAACAGCTTGCTTTGACACATTTTTCACAATTTCTTTCGGAATTGGAAGAAAATGGGGTGCGAATTGTCGACAAAAATGTTATGATTGAACAGATAGATAAAAACTATCATATCTATGGTCAGGTAAAGGGGTGTGAAAAAATCACAACTTTAGTACCAACCGAAAGGAAACGAGAGGAACCTGTAAATGAGTCTGAATGAAGTATCGCTCCGGATACCAACGGAACATATGGCAAATGTCTTCGGACAGTTTGATGCCAATATCAAAAAAATAGAACGGACACTGGGTGTAACGGTTGTTGTACGCGATGATCAGTTGAAAATTATCGGTACTTCATCTGCCGCAAGCGGCGCACAGGAAGTGTTTGAACAGTTGTATGAGCTTGCAAAACGGGGAAATGTTATCAGCGAACAGAATGTAAACTACGCACTTGCTCTTTTGCAGGAACACAAAGGGTCTGAGATGGTAGAGATTGATAAAGATGTGATCTGTCATACCATACAGGGAAAACCGGTAAAGCCTAAAACACTCGGGCAGAAGGATTATGTAGATAATATCCGTAAAAAAATGATTGTTTTCGGGATGGGCCCTGCCGGAACCGGAAAAACATATCTGGCCATGGCCATGGCGATCACTGCGTTTAAGAATGAAGAAGTGGGACGCATCATTCTGACACGTCCGGCAATTGAAGCGGGAGAAAAACTCGGATTTCTTCCGGGAGATCTGCAGAGCAAAGTAGATCCGTATCTGCGCCCTTTATACGATGCCCTGTATCAGATTATGGGTGCGGAGTCATTTCAGAAAAATATGGAAAAAGGTCTGATTGAGGTTGCACCGCTGGCTTATATGCGTGGACGGACACTCGACAACGCATTTATTATTCTGGATGAGGCACAGAACACCCCACCGGCACAGATGAAAATGTTTCTGACACGTATCGGCTTCGGCTCGAAAGCTGTGATTACCGGAGATGCCACGCAAAAAGATCTGGCCCCGGGAAGTAAATCCGGGCTGGATGTAGCACTTCGGGTTTTGAAAAATGTGGAAGAAATCGGAATCTGTAAATTAACAAGCAAAGATGTCGTCAGACATCCGCTGGTACAAAAGATTGTACAGGCTTATGATGATTATGAGTCCAGACAGAGCAGCCGGAGTGCGCGTAAGTCTGCCAGACAGGAGAAAAAATGAAACCCAAAGAGACAATAAACCTCTATCGCGTCATATCGCTTCTGGTGATCGCGCTTGTCACTTTTGGAGTGATGGGCGGGTTATGTGCCAAAAGCCACCTGTATCCGGATGAATGGCTCAGTATGTTTTTCCTGACCCTGATTTTTCTTCTGGCATGCATGTTTGAACTGGAATATGAACGAAAGCAGAAAGGAATATCGGCAAACACACAGACAACCTTTATCCGTCTTTCCGTTACTTATACGGTCAGTGGGGGATTGATCTATGCGATCAGTTATCTTCCGGAATTTTATCGTCCGGTGATGATCCCGGTGATTCTGCTCACCGCAGTGTCAAATTCCATGGTGGCGGTGTCTTTTGGATTGTTTTTCGATCTGGTGCTGGCACTGACTGTCGGGGGAAGTTTTTATGCCCTTGCTGCTTATATGATGCTTACAATGCTTGCTGCTGTACTGGCACAGGCATTAAAAGAAAAAAAATACCGTATGGGTGTATCCCTTCTGACTTTCTTTTTCAGTCTGATGATTCCGGAACTGTTTTCCTATTTATCAACGAAAGAAATGCAGAAATATTCGCTGCTTTATGCTTTTGGAACAGCATTCCTGACTTTTCTGACAGCAGCTTTTCTGTTTCACCGGCTGCTTCATGAAGCGGATCAGGAAATTGAAAACCATCTGCTGGATATCGTGTCCGAGGATTATTCGGAGGTAAAAGCCCTCAAGGATTTTTCCATGGTGGAATACCGCCACGCAGTGAAAGTTTCAGACATTGCCTGCCGCTGTGCAAAAGAAGTGGGATACCGGGCGAACTTATGTCTTGCCGGCGGTTTTTATTGCCGTATGGGGCGCTGGATCGGGGAGCCATATATCAAAAATGCGGTCAATAAGGCAGAATCCTTATGTTTTCCGGCGGAGCTGATCTCCATTCTGGCAGAATACTATGGAGAAGAGCAGCTTCCATCTTCACCGGAATCCGCTCTGGTGCACATGGTGGATGCGGTTGTGATCCGTCTGGAAGCGATGGAACAAAATGTGGGACAAAGTGTCTGGAACCGTGATATTGTAATTTATCAGACCGTGAATGATTTTTCTTCAAGTGAAATTTATGACCATTCCGGAATGAGTATGAACCAGTTTTTAAAGATTCGTGAATTTCTTGCAAAGGAGGAATTACTTCGTTGAGTTTTTATTTAGAAGAAACATGTAACATACCGTTTGATTTTGCATATGCTAAGCTTGCAGAGGATGTGATTGCCTTTTGTCTGTCCCATGAGAATTTTCCTTATGAAGCAGAAGTTAATCTGACACTTACAGACAATGAAGAAATCCATCGGATCAATCTGGAATACCGCCAGATCGACCGTCCGACGGATGTTCTTTCTTTCCCGATGCTTTCTTATGAGAAAGCCGGAGATTTTTCTTTTCTGGAAGAGGAGAGTGAAGATGATTTTAATCCGGATACGGGAGAAGTCATGCTTGGAGATATTATTATATCGGTCGATAAAGTGTTAGAACAGGCACAAAGTTACGGACACAGTCCGAAGCGTGAATTTGCATTTCTGATTGTACACAGCATGCTTCATCTGTTTGGTTATGACCACATTGATCCGAAAGATGCGGCCATCATGGAACCCAAACAAAAACAGATACTCGAAGAGATGCATATCGTAAGAGATTAAAAAATGGATGTGTTTTATGAAAAAGAGATGGAAAATGATAGGCGTTGTCTGTGCGATTGCCATTTTATCCGCCGGATGCAAAAGTAAAGAATCGGAAGCTCCCACACCTTCATCCACACAGGATGTACCTGCAGAAACTGCCGAAACAGAATATCAGCCGGAACCGGTGGAAACCCACGAAGGAGAAGTCCGAAGTTTCTATACGGGAGAGTGGATGGATGAAAAAAAAGCAAAGAATCGTCCGGTTGCCGTCATGACAGAAAACACACACGTAACCCTTCCACAGTATGGAATCGGAAATGCGGATATTATCTATGAATGTCCGGTGGAAGGCGGCATTACCCGGCTGATGACAATTTATCAGGATTATGCTTCCCTCAAAAAAGTGGGAAATGTGCGAAGCTGTCGTCTGTATTACGTATACTTTGCCAAAGAATTTGAGGCGGTTTATTTTCATGCAGGCGAAAGTAAATATGCACTTGATGTTTTAAATAGTTCATTCATTGACAATGTGGATGGAATTACGGGAAAAGGCGGAGCCTTTTATTACCGGGACAATAGCCGCAGGGCACCGCATAATCTGTATACAACCGGAGAAAATTTAGCCTCTGCCATGAAGACATACGGGTATGATACAAAGCTTCCGGAAAATTATACATCTCATTATCGTTTTACAACAGAAGATTCCCAAAATCTGCTGGATCAGGGAGAAGTTGCAAAAAAAGTATCCTTATACTATGTTGACGCGAAGCCCTGGTTTGTATACAATGAAACGGATGGCCTGTATTACCGCTATGAATTTGGTGATAAACAGATTGACGGTTCTACCGGAGAACAGCTTGCTGTGAAAAATATCATTTTACAGAATTGTTACAGCAGCCTGAAAGATTCCAAAAACGGAACTTTAGATATCGATTATCTTTCCGGTGGATCAGGAATGTACATCACAAACGGAAAAGCTGTCCCGATTACATGGAAAAGAGCATCCGCAAATGATATTACACATTATTATACACAGGATGGTCAGGAAATTATTTTAAATCCCGGAAAGACATGGGTAGAGATCGTCGAAAACAGCCGTGCATCCCAAAATAAAATCAGCGCGGAATAAAAGAAACAAAAGCATTGAGGTTAGAAGATGGGTAAATCAAAGAATAACGGAACAAATTTTCTGGTTCAGGGATCAATTCTTGCGGCCGCTTCAATTATAAGCAGAATCATCGGACTGGTGTACCGTATTCCATTGAACAATATTCTGGGAGACGTAGGAATCAGTTATTATGCATGTGCATTTGACGTGTACAACGTAATTTTGATTATTTCATCCTACAGTCTGCCACAGGCAGTGTCAAAGACGGTTTCCGCAAAAGCGGCCAAAGGGCGGTACCGGTCGGTATATCAGGTATTAAAAGGTGCACTTCTTTTTGCGCTGGTATCGGGATTTGTGGCATCGCTTGTCGTATTTTTCGGAGCCGAATTTTTTACCGGAACACTCTTAAAAACACCGTACAGTGTGTTTGCACTTAAAATTTTAGGACCGGCACTGATTGTTGTTGCGGTTCTTGGCGTTTTGCGTGGATTTTTCCAGGGACTTGGCACGATGATGCCAAGTGCCATTTCACAGATCATTGAACAGATTGTTAATGCCATCATCAGTGTATGGGCAGCTTATGTTCTGTATCGCTACGGAACAAAGATCGGAGCGGTTCTCGGTGATACCGAACATTACGGGCCTGCATACGGTGCAGCCGGAGGCACATTGGGAACGAACCTTGGATCTGTCGCTGCGCTGATTTTTGTACTTTTCGTATTTTTTGCTTATATGCATGTCTTTAAGCGAAGAATGAGACGGGAAAAAGGCGTTAAGGTAGAGCCATTTGCCTATACCATGAAGATCCTCATTATCACAATTGTTCCGGTTCTTTTAAGTACAACTGTTTACAATATCAGCAGTATCATTGACCAGAGTATTTTCAAAAATGTTGCGTTATTGCAGGGATACTCTGAAAACAAGATCGATGTATGGTGGGGCGTTTTTTCCGGAAAATATAAACTGCTGATCAATGTTCCGATTTCCATTGCCTCCGCGATGGCTGCCTCTTGCGTGCCGACACTGACGATGTCCTTTGCACAGAAAGATATGAAAAAAGTCAGGGAACAGATCAATTCTGCCATGCGTTTTATCATGGTGATTTCTTTCCCTTGTGCCATAGGACTTGCTGTATTGGGAGAGCCGATCTGTCGTCTGCTTTTCCCGGGAACGGCACAGACGGCACCTATGGCAGGTACCATGATGTGGGTTGGGGCAATGGCGGTTGTGTTTTATGCAATGTCTACGCTTTCAAACGGACTGCTGCAGGGCATTGACCGGTTAAAGATTCCGGTTATCAATGCAGCGGTTTCGCTTGTCGCACATGTGATCGTACTGATTATACTGATGCTGTTTTTCCGCATGAATATCTATGCGGTCATTATCGCAAATATGTTCTTTGCGTTTTTAATGTGTATTATGAATGCGCTGGCAATACGAAAATACAGCGGCTATCATCAGGAAATTCACAAAACATTTATTGTGCCGGGAATTTCCTCAGCTATTATGGGAATTATTACCTATATCGTCTATCATGGCAGCTATGCGGTCTTAAAAATCAATGCGGTATCTGCCATGCTTGCAATTCTTGCAGCGGTTATCGTATATGCAGTTGTCTTACTGTTACTGCACGGACTGACCGAAGAGGAGATTAAAAAATTCCCGAAAGGAACTCTGATTGTCCGGGTTGCAAAAAAATTACATTTATTAAAGTAAATGGTATAAAACGGAAATAAAATGCAGATGCTACTGTTAGAAGGTGATGATATGAATCAAAAAACAGGCATCTGCATTCTTCTTTGTCTGGTTCTGCTGCTGGTCTTTGGCATCTGGTATCAGAAAAGAGGTGTAGAAAACACAAAAAATACCCAAGAACAATATGCATCCGAAACAGAGCACACCGTTTTGACCGGAACTCCTTACAAAGAAACGGAAAATGCCTATATTATCCGTACACAGGACAGCCGGCTGGTTGTTTTTTTACCGGATGGAAAAACCGTATATATGGAAACCGGGATTCGAAGTGAGAATTTAAGTCAAAAACTGCAGAAACAGGCGGAAAATGGCATTGGATTTGCAGATGAAGAGAGCCTTTTTGACTTTTTGGAAAGCTATTCGAGTTGAATATTTTATACCCATATGATAAAATATTTAACTGGTTTAACAGATAAAATGACAGGTGGACTATGGATAAGAAAAAATCAAAACAACAGGATGTGCTCGTGATTGGCGCCGGAGCTTCCGGCATGATGACCGCAAGACGTGGATTGTCCGTTACCGTCTTAGAACATATGGATAAGCCGGGGAAAAAAATTCTGGCAACCGGAAACGGAAAATGTAATTTTACAAATCTTAAGATGTCTCCCCGGTGTTATTACGGAGACCACGGACTGGTACAGGAAATTTTAAAGCAGTTTACAGTGGAAGATACCCTTGCGTTTTTCCAGGAGATCGGCATCTGGCCAAAAGAAAAGAACGGATATGTATACCCAAACTCCGGACAGGCTTCTTCCGTTGCGGATGCGCTGTCCGCGGAAATGAAACGAAGCGGAGTTTCCCTGGTCACTTCCTGTGACATCCGGCAGCTTTGTGAAACAAAATACGGATTTGAGGTACGGACATCCATGGGAACGTATTGTTCCCACAATCTTGTTTTTGCAACAGGTCTTCGTGCTGCACCGAAATCCGGAAGCGATGGATCCATGATTTCGCTGATAAAATCGTTTGGGCATCGGTTTGTGCCGATTTTGCCGGCACTGTGTGGATTTGAGGCAGAAGGAATGGAATTTTCCAAAGTATCCGGAGTCCGCACGGACGCACTCCTGTCTTTGTACATAGATGGGCAGAAATGCGAACAGGAACGGGGAGAACTGCAGCTTGCAGATTACGGAATTTCCGGTATTCCGGTATTTCAGGTCAGCAGTCCGGCCTCGAAAGCACTGTATCAGAAAAAACAGGCAGAGCTTACCATTAATTTTCTGCCGGATTTTTCCGAAGATATGCTTACGCAGGAACTGCAGCGCAGATTTTCACGGGATGCCGGGATACAGGATGCCGCAGAATCACTTCGTGGGCTTTTAAACCATAAACTGATTCCGGTTATACTTAAGGCAGTAGGCATTCCGGTTCATGAACACACGGAACGGATTTCCCAAAAGCAGACCGAAACGCTCTGCAGACAGATACAGACATTTCCTGTCCGCTTAAAAAAGGTAAGGGATTTTTCTGTTGCTCAGGTGTGCACAGGGGGAATCCACACGGAAGAAATCCACACAGATACGCTGGAATCACGGATTGTCCCGGGCATCTATTTCGTTGGTGAACTTTTGGATGTCGATGGAATCTGTGGGGGATATAATTTGCAATGGGCATGGTCCAGCGGACATGTCGCAGGAAGTAAAGTAGGTTCATAATGATTAAAATCAATCAGTTAAAGCTTCCAGTAGGACATTCCCAAAAAGATCTGGAAGATAAAATCAGAAAAACACTTCGTATTCCATCGAAAGAAACATTTCATTACGAGGTGATGCGGCGTTCCCTCGATGCACGGAAAAAGCCGTCATTGTTTTATGTATATTGCATCTATGTAACGATCCGTCAGGAAAACAGCATCGTAAAAAAACTGCATCAGCCTTCCGTCAGCTTTGTGACAGAAACCGGTTACCGTTTTTCGGAAATGGGGCATGAGCGTTTAAACCGGCGTCCGGTGATTGTGGGAGCCGGTCCCTGTGGTCTTTTTGCAGCCTGGCAGCTGACGCTTGCAGGATATGCACCGCTTATTTTAGAGCGCGGGAAACAGGTAGAAGACCGCAGTGCGGACGTTGAACGCTTCTGGAAAACCGGTATTCTGCAGCCGGATTCCAATGTACAGTTTGGAGAAGGTGGGGCAGGAACCTTTTCCGATGGAAAATTAAACACGGTGGTGAAGGATTCGTCCGGAAGAAACCGTTATGTACTGGAAACATTCGTAAAATTTGGGGCACCATCGGACATTCTTTATGATGCAAAACCACATATCGGAACCGATATTCTGGCGAAGGTGATCAAAAATATGAGGGATTACCTGATCAAACACGGCGCGGAGTTTCGTTTTCAGACCTGTTTAAAAGACATTCAGATAAAAGAAAATGCACTGCATGCACTTGTGACGGAGGATGATACGGTGATTCCTGCCGATGTTGCCATTCTTGCACTTGGACACAGTGCAAGGGATACCTTTATGATGCTGCACCGGCACCAGCTTCCGATGGAAGCCAAAAATTTTGCCGTGGGATTCCGCGTGGAACATCCCCAGCAGATGATCGATGATGCCATGTACGGAAACGGAAAAAGAAACGCCCTGCGGCTTCCTGCCGCACCTTATAAGGTGACGTCCAATTTTCCAAACGGACGCGGGGTATATTCTTTTTGCATGTGTCCGGGCGGTTATGTCGTAAATGCTTCCTCCATGAAGGAAAAAACCTGTGTCAATGGTATGAGTTATTCGGGCAGAAGTGGGAAAAACGCAAATTCTGCCATTATTGTTTCGGTTTCCCCTGCCGATTACGGAGCACAGGATCCACTTGATGGCATGCACTTTCAGGAAACACTCGAACATAAAACTTATCAGCTGGGAAACGGAAAGATTCCGCAGCAGCTGTTTGGCGATTACCGGCAGAATATCGCAAGCCAAGGATATGGAGATTTTAATTCCCAGACAAAAGGGCAGACCTGCTTTGCAAATCTCAGAGGTCTGATGACAGAGGACATGGAACATTCCTTTTTGCTTGGAATGGAACATTTTTCGAACATTATTCCGCAGTTTGACCGGTCTGATGCGATTCTTTCCGGCATGGAAACACGCACCTCATCTCCGGTGCGGATCATGCGGGATACAAATGGAGAGAGCCGTGTGCACGGAATTTATCCGGGTGGAGAAGGCGCAGGATATGCGGGAGGCATTATGTCGGCAGCGATGGACGGTCTGCGTCTGGCTGATGATGTGATGAAACGTTATCATCCGGTTTATTAGAAAGAGAGAAAAAAGTGAAACAAGAAGTAACACCAATGATGCAGCATTATCTGCAGACAAAAGAAGAATACAAAGACTGTATCCTGTTTTATCGTCTGGGTGATTTTTATGAAATGTTTTTCGAGGATGCCAAAACAGTTTCGAAGGAACTCGAACTGACGCTGACAGGAAAAAGCTGTGGACTGGAAGAACGGGCACCGATGTGCGGGGTTCCGTTTCATGCCGCAGACGGATATATCAACCGGCTGGTCAAAAAAGGATACAAAGTAGCAATCTGTGAACAGGTGGAAGATCCGAAACTGGCAAAAGGAATTGTCAAACGGGAAGTCATCCGTGTAGTCACTCCGGGAACAAACATTGATATGCAGTCGTTAGACGAGGCAAAAAACAATTATCTCATGTGTATCGTATATATCGGGGATAAATACGGCATTGCGACGACCGACGTTACGACCGGAGATTTCTTTGTAACGGAAGTGGACAGTGAACGAAAACTGTTGGACGAGCTGAATCGTTTCAGTCCGACAGAAATCATCTGCAACGAGCCGTTTTATATGAGCGGGGTAGATATCGATGATATGAAGGAGCGCATGGGAATTGCGGTATCCGCTCTGGATTCCTGGTATTTCGGGGATGATCTGGCAAAGGAAACGCTGTTGTCCCATTTTCATGTACAGAGTCTGGAAGGGCTGGGACTGATGGATTACGACTGTGGTGTGATTGCCTCCGCGGCATTACTGAAATATCTGTATGAAACACAAAAGAACACCCTTTCTAATATTCTGGAACTCCGTCCGTATTCCATCGGGAAATATATGATCATTGACAGTTCTTCCCGGAGAAATCTCGAACTGGTAGAGACCATGCGGGAAAAACAAAAGCGTGGTTCCCTGCTCTGGGTACTGGATAAGACAAAGACGGCAATGGGTGCCAGACTTCTGCGCTCTTACGTGGAACAGCCGCTGATCGACAAAACAGAGATATTAAAACGGCAGGAACTGATTACAAATTTAAATGATCAGGAGATCACCCGGGAAGAATTGCGGGAATATTTAGGACCAATATATGATCTGGAACGTCTGATTACCAGAATTACATACCAGACCGCCAATCCGCGGGATATGATTGCTTTTTGCAATTCTTTAGAAATGCTGCCTCCGATTAAAACACTGCTTGAGGATTTAAAGGGAGAGCTTGCCACCGGAATCCGGGAACATTTTGACTGTCTGGAAGATCTGTGTGCACTTTTGAAGTCTTCCATCAACGATGATCCTCCGATTTCCGTACGTGACGGCAACATCATAAAAACCGGATACAATGAGGAAGTGGACCGGCTGCGGAACGCATCAACGGATGGAAAGAAATGGCTGGCAGACTTAGAGGGCAAAGAACGCGAAAAGACTGGAATTAAGAACCTGCGTATCAAATACAACAAAGTGTTTGGATATTATCTGGAAGTGACCAATTCCTTTAAGGATCAGGTGCCGGATTACTATGTGAGAAAGCAGACACTGACCAATGCCGAGCGCTATATTACGCCGGAATTAAAAGAACTCGAAGATACGATTCTCGGTTCCCAGGATCGTCTGGTCGAATTAGAATACGATCTGTTCCGCCAGATCCGGGATACCATCGCGGATAATGTTGCACGTATTCAGGCAACCGCACGGGCAGTGGCGCAGATTGATGTGTTTGTTTCCCTGGCACTTGTGGCAGGACAGAATAATTACTGCAAACCAAAGATCAACGAATCCGGCGTGATTGATATCAAAGGCGGCCGTCATCCGGTTGTCGAAAAAATGATTGTCAATGATATGTTTATAGACAATGACACGTATCTGGACAATCACAATAACCGGATTTCCATCATTACCGGTCCGAATATGGCAGGAAAATCTACCTATATGCGCCAGAGCGCACTGATCGTTCTGATGGCACAGATTGGAAGCTTTGTTCCGGCAGAATCTGCCAACATTGGAATTGTGGACCGGATTTTCACGCGTGTCGGGGCTTCAGATGATCTGGCAAGTGGGCAGAGTACCTTTATGGTAGAAATGAATGAAGTGGCAAATATTCTCCGCAATGCCACGGCGAATTCCCTTCTGATTCTGGATGAAATCGGACGCGGAACCAGTACTTTCGACGGACTCAGCATTGCCTGGGCGGTTGTCGAATATATCAGCAATCCCAAATTACTGGGAGCAAAAACACTGTTTGCCACACATTATCATGAACTGACGGAACTGGAAGGAAAATTAAACAGTGTCAATAATTACTGTATTGCGGTCAAGGAAAAAGGTGACGACATCGTCTTTTTGCGCAAGATTGTAAAGGGCGGCGCAGACAAAAGTTATGGAATACAGGTTGCTAAACTGGCAGGGATTCCGGAACTTGTGATTAACCGTGCAAAAGACATTGTCAACCAGCTTTCTGCAAACGATATTACGGAAACGGTGAAAAATATATCCGTGGAAGGACAGGCCTCCGGCAAAAAGAAAAAACCGCATCTCGATGAGGTGGATCTGACACAGATGTCATTGTTTGACACCGTAAAAGATGACGATATCATTCAGGAGCTGCGGGACGTGGACATCAGCCACATGACCCCGATGGATGCACTCAATAAACTGTATGAACTTCAGAACAAAGTGAAAAACCGCTGGTAGGATATAAAAAAGGAAAAACGAATGAGCAAAATTGCGTTATTAAGTCAGGAGACAATTGATAAGATTGCAGCAGGAGAGGTCGTGGAACGCCCGAGCTCTGTGGTAAAGGAGCTTGTAGAAAACGCCATTGATGCAGGGGCATCCGCCATTACCGTGGAGATCAAAGAAGGGGGCATTTCCCTGATCCGCATCACGGACAATGGATGCGGAATTCCAAAAGAAGAAGTTCCACTGGCCTTTTTGCGGCATTCAACCAGCAAAATCCGCAGTGCAGAAGATCTGATGTGTGTACATTCTTTAGGATTCCGTGGGGAAGCACTCTCCAGCATTGCTGCTGTTTCCAGAGTGGAAATGATCACCAAACCAGCCGATGCCCTGACCGGCACCCGGTACGTGATCGAAGGCTCAAAAGAAATTGCAGACGAAGAAATCGGTGCTCCCGATGGTACAACATTTCTGGTCCGGGATCTGTTTTACAATACCCCTGCCAGACGCAAATTTTTAAAAACGGCACAGACAGAGGGCACCTACATCAGTGACATGCTGGAAAAACTTGCCCTGTCCCATCCGGATATTTCTTTTAAATATATCAACAACAACCAGACAAGGCTGCACACTTCCGGAAATGGGAAAAAACGGGATCTCATTTACCATATTTACGGACGTGAGATTGCGGCGGCTCTGTTAGAGGTAAACTACAAGGGAGAATATTTCTCCCTTTCCGGCTATATTGGAAAACCTGTGATTAACCGCGGAAACCGGAATTACGAAAACTATTTTATCAATGGACGCTACATCAAAAGTTCTCTGCTTTCCAGATCGATAGAAGAGGCTTATCATAATTTCCTGATGCAGCACCAGTATCCGTTTACAGTTTTGTATTTCACATTTCCGGGGGATACCCTAGATGTGAATGTGCATCCGACAAAAATGGAACTGCGGTTTGGACACAATCAGGAAATTTACAAAGAATTGTGTGATGTTCTCTTCGGACTGCTTTCCCATAAGGAACTGATTCCGGAAGTCCCGGTAGATGAAGCAGAACATAAAAAAAAGAATCTTCCACCGGCATACAAAGAACCGATTCCGGAACCATTTGAAAAGCGCAGAATCAATGAAATCCGACAGCAGCATCACCAGCCTCCGATTCCGGGAAAACCGGTTTCTCCTGTGGCTTCGCCTGTGCCATCAAAAAAAACACCGGCATTTGAGCCGTATGTGCCACAGCATCCGGATAAAACCATGGTGCGGGAATCCTTTGCCCCGTTTCCAAAGCGGGAGGAAACAGCCTCTCCTGCAGATATTCCAAAAAAACAACCGGTTGGCGAACAGATGACACTTGCCGCTGCTTCACCGGAATTTTTAACGAATGATGCCCGCAAAAAGCACCGCATCATCGGACAGTTGTTTCAAACCTACTGGCTGATCGAATACGAGGATAAATTGTATATTATGGATCAGCATGCGGCACATGAAAAGGTACTTTTTGAACGGATGATGGCAAAATTAAAAGAAAAAGAATTTACATCCCAGGCAGTCAGCCCGCCCATTGTGCTGAGTCTGGATGCCCATGAGCAGGAAATGTTAGAGACGTATCTGCCGGAAATCAAAAAATTCGGGTACGAGATCGAAAATTTCGGTGGCAGAGAATATATGATCTCTGCAGTACCGGATAATCTGTACCATATTGACATGAAAGATCTGTTTATCGAAATGCTTGATGATTTTTCCAACCTGACCGGACGGCAGACGCCGGAACTGATACTGGAAAAAGTAGCCACCATGTCCTGCAAGGCAGCGGTAAAGGGAAATCATAGACGGAGCCTGCCGGAAGTGGATGCACTCATGACGGAATTACTGACGCTGGAAAATCCGTTTTGCTGTCCGCATGGAAGGCCGACCATCATTTCCATGTCAAAATACGAAATAGAGAAAAAATTTAAGAGGATTGTTTCATGAAACCACTTGTCATTCTTGCAGGTCCCACAGCCGTCGGGAAAACCGCTTTATCAATAAAACTTGCAAAAAAAATAAACGGCGCCGTTATTTCCGCGGATTCGATGCAGGTATATAAACACATGGATATCGGTTCTGCAAAAGTCATGCCGGAAGAGATGGAGGGAATCTCCCATTATCTGATCAATGTGTTAGAGCCATCCGAAGAGTTTAATATTGTCCGTTTTCAGCAGATGGCAAAAGAGGCCCTGCAGCAGATCTATGCTGCAGGACAAATCCCGATTATCGCCGGCGGAACCGGATTTTACATCCAGTCACTGTTGTACGACATAGACTTTTCCAAAGAGGAATCCGATACGGCATACCGTACAGAACTTACGGCATTTGCAAAAGAATACGGGGCGCATGCCCTGCATGAAAAATTAAAAGAAATTGATCCGGTTTCTTATGAAACCATTCATGAAAATAATATCAAACGGGTCATCCGTGCACTGGAATTTTACCATCAGAATCATACGCCGATTTCCGCACACAACGAAAAAGAACATCAGAAAACATCTCCATATCGTTTTGCATATTTTGTACTGACGGACGAACGGGAAAAATTATACCGGCGCATTGATCAGCGCGTGGACTTAATGATGGAGCAGGGACTTCTTACAGAAGTAAAAACGCTGTATGATATGGGATGCCGCAAAGATATGGTTTCCATGCAGGGACTGGGATACAAAGAAATTTTAGATTATCTGGACGGCAGCTGCTCCCTTGAGGAAGCGGTGTATGTGATCAAACGGGAAACCAGACATTTTGCGAAACGGCAGCTTACCTGGTTTCGCCGGGAAAAGGATGTCATCTGGCTGGACAAATCCGAATTCAATGACCGGGAAGATCAGATGTTACAGAAAATGACGGATGTTTTACACGAGAAAGGAATCATACAATGAATCAGTTACTGGAAGAAAAATATAAAGAACTTGGAATTTCCGAGAAAGTTTATGCATTTGGCGAAAAAATCGAACAGGAATTAAAAGAGCGTTTTGAAAAGATTGATGCAAATGCGGAATACAATCAGATGAAAGTCATTGCAGCAATGCAGAAAAACCGTGTGAGTGTAGAATGTTTTAATATTTCGAGCGGATACGGATATAATGATATGGGAAGAGATACTTTAGAGCGGGTATATGCAGACTGTTTTGGCGGGGAAGATGCACTGGTCCGTCCACAGATCACCTGTGGAACCCATGCACTTGCGCTCGCTCTGATGTCCAATCTGCGTCCGGGCGATGAGCTTCTTTCTCCGGTCGGAAAACCGTACGACACTCTAGAAGAAGTAATTGGCATCCGCCCATCCAAAGGTTCCCTTGCCGAATACGGAATCACTTATTCCCAGGTGGATCTGCTGCCGGACGGTTCATTTGATTACGATGGAATCCGGAATGCAATCCATGAAAACACCCGCCTGGTAACCATCCAGCGCTCCAAGGGATACCAGACACGTCCAACGCTGTCGGTCGAGCGGATTGGGGAACTGATCACATTTATCAAAAATATCAAACCGGATGTCATCTGTATGGTTGACAATTGTTACGGAGAGTTTGTGGAAGACCGAGCCACTTGCAGTGGGAGCGGATATGATGGTCGGTTCTCTGATTAAAAACCCGGGAGGCGGCCTTGCTCCGATTGGCGGATACATTGTCGGTAAAAAGGAATGTGTGGAAAATGCGGCATATCGCCTGACTTCCCCTGGACTCGGAAAAGAAGTAGGTGCTTCGCTTGGTGTGATCCAGTCCTTTTATCAGGGCCTCTTTCTTGCACCGACCGTTGTAAGCGGTGCCTTAAAGGGAGCCATTTTCGCGGCAGATATTTATGAAAAACTGGGGTATAAAGTGGTTCCGGACAGTACAGAAAGCCGCCATGACATTATTCAGGCTGTGGAATTTCAAAACCGGGATGCCATGATTGCTTTCTGTGAAGGAATTCAGGCTGCTGCACCGGTAGACAGCTATGTCACTCCGGAGCCATGGGCAATGCCTGGTTATGACTGTGACGTTATTATGGCAGCAGGTGCATTCGTACAGGGTTCTTCCATCGAACTTTCCGCAGATGGCCCGGTGAAACCGCCATATGCCGTTTATTTTCAGGGGGGTCTGACATGGTACCATGCGAAGCTTGGAATTCTTATGTCTTTACAGAAACTTTATGAACGTAACCTTGTTAATATAGATGAACTGTGCTAAAATAATATGAGTTTTCATGTGGCTTCGGAAAAGTAGAAAGGAACCTGTTTTGAGTCACATTTCAATGAAAAACCTGCCGGAATCGGAACGTCCTTACGAACGTTTTCAGATTCTTGGAGCAGAGGCGCTGTCGGATGCAGAGCTTCTTGCAATTATATTAAAGACAGGAGCAAAGGATTATACGGCTTTGGATCTTGCGCGTGATCTTTTGTCGGAGTGTCAGGGAAATCTTTTGAATCTGTACGAAATCGGATATGAACAGCTTTTAGAACGCAGGGGCATTGGCCCGGTCAAGGCAACACAGCTGAAAGCAATTGCGGAGCTTTCCAAGCGCATTGCCAGAACCGGACGCGGATATCATTTATCCATGAACTGTCCGTCTTCCATCGCCGATTATTATATGGAAGAACTCCGGCACCGCAGGGAAGAGGCCTTTATGGCAGCTTTCTTTGATTCCAAATGCAAATTTTTAGGAGACAGTGTGATCGCAACCGGGAGCATCAGTTATGCATATGTTTCCCCCATGGAACTGTTTCGCAAAGCACTGCTTCGAAATGCTGTTATGATCGTTATCCTGCACAATCATCCGAGTGGAGACCCAACTCCAAGCACAGAAGACAAAAAGCTTACCGAACAGATTCGGGCAGGCGCCTCGGTGTTGGGATTAACCCTTGCTGATCATATCGTAATCGGAGATCAGCAGTATTTCAGTTTTCGCGAAAATAAATTGTTATAACACAAGAAAAGGGAGAAGACAATGAGTAACAATATTTATGGTATTGACTTCGGTACATGTAATTTTAAAGTATTCAGTAAATCCAGTGGAAAAGTGGTATCTGAAAAAAACACCATTGCCATTATCAACAAAACGCAGATTTATGCGTATGGCGATGATGCCTATGCAATGTATGAAAAAGCACCGGAAAGCATCAACGTTACGTTTCCGGTTTCTACGGGAGTGATCGCAGATTACAATTTTCTGCAGACCATGATTTTTGATTATATTGAGAAAAAATTAAAAGGAAGAGTAAAGAATGCAGAATTTCTTGTCGCAGTACCAACAGACATTACCGATGTAGAAAAACGTGCATTCTTTGAACTTTTTTATAAAAGCAAATTTCGTCCGAAAAACGTTATGCTCTGTGAAAAACCACTTGCAGATGCCGTTGGACTTGGGATTGATGTAAATCAGCCTACCGGAGTCATGGTCGTGGATATGGGAGCAGACACGATCGAAATTTCTGTGATTTCTCTCGGAGGACTTGTACTCAGTGATCTGATGCATTTCGGGTCCAATCGTCTCGATGAGTCCATCATCAGCTATATCCGCAGGGAATTTAACCTTGTGATCGGAAAGAAAACCGCCAAAGCATTAAAAGAAGAGCTTGGAAGCGGACTTCCGGGAAGACAGGAAACGATGACCGTTGTTGGTCTGGATGTCGTAAGCGGTCTTCCGGTAGAACGTGAAATTACCGCAGAGGTTGTCTATGAAGCAATCAAAGCAAATCTTGAATCGATCTGTTCGTCTATCAAACTGATTCTGGAGAAAACACCACCGGAACTTGCCAGGGATATTATCTATGCAGGTATTTATATCACAGGCGGCGGATCAAAAATCAAAGATCTTGACCAGTTGTTTACACAGATTACAAATATTAAAGTAAATACCTGTGAGAATCCGGAAGAGAGCGCAGTCCGCGGTCTTTCAAAGATTGCTACGGACTCCAAATATAAACGGATTCCATTCAGCATGAAAAATACTACGTTAAAGTAAGAAACAAGGATTCGAGGATTTTATGAAAAAATTTCGCAGTTTTCGCAATAAGAAAAAGCATCTTTCAAGTAAATATATTTTGCTGATCCTTACCGGCGTGTGTATTGTTGCTCTGTTTACGAGTCTGGTATTTAATCTTTCCGGAGGTCCTTTAAATTCAGTTGCCGGATATGTATTTGTTCCGATGCAGAAGGGAATCAACAATGCCGGTTCCTGGATTTCAGGAAAAGCAAATGACTTTCAAACACTTGGAGAAGTTTTAAAAGAAAACAAAAAGCTTCAAAATCAGGTAGACGATCTGACCAATCAGTTAAACGTCACAAAGCTCGAACAATACGAACTGGACAATTACCGGGAACTTCTGGATCTGGATGATAAATATTCCGGATATCAGAAGGTCGCAGCAAATGTGATCGCCATGGACGGAACCAACTGGTTTTCAAGTTTTACGATTGACAAAGGTTCCAAAGAAGGCATCAAAAAAGGCATGAACGTCATTGCCGGAAGCGGTCTGGTCGGAATCGTCACAGACGTCGGTCCGAATTTTGCCAAGGTGCGAAGCATCATCGATGATTCCAGTAATGTAAGTTCCATGGTTCTGACCACAAAAGATAATTTCAATGTCGGTGGCAGCTTAAAGTCCATGAATCAGGATAAAGTGTTACCATTTACAGAACTCCGGGATGAAGATGATAAGGTAAAGGTCGGCGATCCGGTCGTGACTTCTTATGTGTCGGATCAGTATCAGGAAGGAATTCTGATTGGATACATTGCCTCCATTGAAAAAAATGCAAATAACCTGACAAAATCAGGAACCATTACGCCGGTCGTTGATTTTCAGCATCTGCGGGAGGTGCTTGTCATTACGACACTCAAAGACACCGGAGAAAAGGAACTGTCTTCCCAGAAGGCATCCGATACTCAGGCAGAAACACAGGACAATACCGAAACACAAAAATCACAGGAGTAGGAAATGCGTAGAAAAATTGTGCTTTTTATTATTATAGCAATCTGTTTTCTCTTACAGACAACCGTTTTTCGAGCTTTGACATTTGCCAATATCGGTCCGAATCTGCTGATTATTGTGGTGTCTTCTTTTGGACTCATGCGTGGAAAAAAAGAAGGGCTGTGGGTTGGATTCTTTTGTGGATTGCTTATCGACATATTTTTTGGGTTTTATCTCGGAGGATATGCTTTACTTTATATGTACATCGGTTACATCAACGGATTGTTCAAAAAAAGATTTTACCCGGATGATATTAAGCTTCCGATGATTCTGATCGGCTCGAGTGATATCGTAAATAACCTGATAATCTATATCGTTATGTTTTTTATGCGCAGCCGGTTTTCTTTCTGGTATTATTTTACATCCATCATACTGCCGGAATTTGTTTATACCATGGTGATAACCATCTTTTTGTATTTTATTCTTCTCAAGATTAATCAGAAACTTGAGGAACACGAGAAAAGGAGAGCTATAAAATTTGAGTTATGATATCAAAGATTTTCTGAAGAAATTTTTCAGTTCGCGCCTTTTTGTGCTTGCTGCGGTATTTATCGTATTTTTCGGAATTATCCTTGCAAGAATCTTTACCCTTCAGGTCGTCAACGGAAAGTCTTATCAGGAAAACTTTTCTTTAAAGATTCAGATGAAGCAGCCGATCAATGCGGCACGTGGAAATATATATGACAAAAACGGAAAGCTTCTGGCTTACAATGAACTTGCATATTCCATTTCCATCAATGACAGTACAACCTATTCAAGCACAAAAGAAAAAAACAAGGCTGTCAATGCAGAACTTGCAGAGATTCTTACGGTTTTAAAGAATAATGGTGAAACGCTGAATAATGATTTCAAAATTGACCGGAAAAAAGACGGTACATACAGCTTTAATGTATCCGGTTCCTCGCTGAACCGTTTTCGCGCAGATGTTTTCGGAAAAAATTCTGCCGATGATCTCGAATACGACAAAGATACCGGAATCGATGAGGCAAATGCAACCGCAGAACAGATTATGGAATATCTGATGGGAAAAGATAACTTTGGCATCAGTTCGAAATACGATGGGGATCTGGCATACCGTATCGTCGTTGTCCGTTATGCCATGCTTGGAAACCGCTTCGCAAGATACAAAGAAGTAAAAATCGCAACCGATGTTTCGGACAAGACCGTTGCTTACGTGAATGAGCATATGGACACACTAAGCGGAATTTCGGTCAACGAAGATATGATCCGGAAATACAACTACAGTGAATATTTTTCATCGATCATCGGATACACCGGACCGATTTCGGAATCGGAGTATACGGCACTGCACAAAAAGAATAAAGATTATACCCAGAATGACACCGTCGGAAAAGCCGGGATGGAGCAGTATTACGAGACCTATCTGCGTGGGAAAAACGGAGAGCAGAAATTTTATATTGATAATGTAGGAAGAATTTCCGAAATTATCAGCAGCACCGATTCCGTAGCCGGAGATGACCTGTATCTGAGTATCGACGCAGATCTGCAGAAAGCTACCTATCTGGCATTGCAGAATGAGATTGCGGCGATTGTGTATTCCAATATCAAATCGGGCGAAATTCCGATCAACGATGTGTATACAGCCCTGATTGGCAACAGCGTCATCAACACAGAACACTTTTCAAAAGCGAAAGCCTCTGACACCGAAAAAAATGTGTTAAGTGTTTTTAAATCCCGACAGAAGACAACGCTTGGAAAAATAAAACAGGAACTGACCAGTTCACCGGAAGCGTTGAATACAATGTCCGATGAAGTGCTGGATGAATTTACTTACATTATTTCCATGTTAAAAGACGATCAGGTACTCTTAAAAAATGAGATAGATACCAGTGATTCTGTTTACCAGAAATGGAAAAATCAGAAAATCAGCCCGAAAGAGTATTTAAGTTACTGTATCACACAGCACTGGATCGATATCAGCCAGCTGAATGTCGATGAAAAATATGCGGACTCAACAGAAGTATATGATGCATTATGCAAGTATATTCTAAAAAACATTAAGACAGATACGGAATTTTCCAAAATTATATACCAGTATATGATTACACGTGGCGAAATCTCCCCGCGTCAGCTCTGTCTGATTCTGTTCGATCAGGGAGTATTGGATTATGATGATGCAACCGTAAACAAATTGAAAAACGGATCGTTGTCTCCACGGGATTTTCTCATGAAAAAGATTTACAACATTGAGATTACGCCTGCACAGCTTGCACTTGAACCATGTATCGGTTCCTGTGTGGTGACGGATGAAAAAACAGGGGAAATTCGTGCCATGGTAAGTTATCCCGGATATGACAGCAACAAACTTGCCAATGGTGTGGATTCGGAATATTTTGCATCTCTGCAGCATGATAAATCTTCTCCGCTGCTCAATTATGCGACGCAGCAGAAGACCGCACCCGGTTCCACCTTTAAGCTGGTTTCCGCAACAGCCGGTCTGGCAGAAAACGTGATTACGACATCCGACCAGATCCGGTGTACCGGAATTTATAATGACATCAGTAACAAACCAAAATGCTGGATTTATCCGGGCAGTCACGGACTTGACAATGTTTCCGAGGCAATTCGGGATTCCTGTAACGTCTTTTTCTATACGGTCGGCAACCGGCTGGCACAGAAAAAAACAGGATCTTATAATGATGCCAACGGTATTGATCTGATTCAGAAATATGCACATATCTATGGCCTGGATCAAAAAACAGGACTGGAGATTTCGGAAAGCAAATCATCTGTTGCGACAGAATATCCGGTTATGGCTGC